>OFMK01001048.1_pt1 | contig 22800 bp, 20 predicted proteins | sample 1541781 | NCBI WGS metagenome assembly OFMK01 (sample SAMN04209250, study PRJEB22552) | human gut metagenome | biome: gut; material: feces | host: Homo sapiens | place: USA: Oklahoma
TGGTAAGCCGTTCCGTCTGTGTCAGCAGCACGTTATTTTGAAATACCGGGTCGGTATAGGGCTTTATATCTTCGGCGTTGCCCCAACGGGCAGAACCGTATTCGATACCTTTTCGATATTTCTTTGCGTTCTTGCCTTTGAAGTACACCATAAGCCGGATAAGGACAGCCCCCGCAATACCGATAAGCAAATCCATAAGGGCAAGGCTCGGAAGCGGGCTTGCAAAGGCAGCGGAAAAGCCGTCTGCAAGAGAAAGCACCTTGCCGGAAAGGTCAGCTCCCGGAGAGAGCCGCACCGCCTGTCCGATTTTGTCAAAGAGATAGACAAAGAGCACATAGGGGGCATTTAGGATAAGCAGCTTTTTAAGTTCCGGCTTCATAGCGATACCTCCCTGTCCTTTTTCTTCACTTTGTCCCTCTGTGCGTTCAGAGCTGCCGCCTTATCTTTCAGAGTAGAAAGCAGCTTGCGGATAGAGGGCTTTTTATCCCTGCCTAATTTCTTTGCGGTAAATTCCCGGAACGCTTCGGTCATAACGTCAATATCCTTGCCCCGAAAAGACACAAGGTAGGTCGGCGGCTTGCCGTTCTCAATCTTCTTGACGTTGTAATCAAGCCCGTTTTTCCTTGCGATAGGGTCAAAGGCTTTGATATTTTGGTCGGTAATCTCAATGTTGGAAACCTTTTCTCCCGGCTTCATAAGCTGCCGCATAGTGATTTTCCCATGCGGGGCTTTGGTTAGCTGCCCTTTGCCTTTGGCAAGCAGGGCTTTCATAGCCTTTTGCAGCACTTCGGCGGTCAGCTTAGATGTTTTGATTGCTAAAGATACGACTTTTTCGTTGACTTCATCTTGCATGAAATCCCTCCTTTCGTGGTTTTGTTAGGGTGGTGCGCCGCTTCGGGGCATAAAAATAAGGCGTACATTTTTCATGCCGCCTTTAGATACGCACCCGCAGCCCGTTCAAATCCGAAGCCCTCACACCGACAAGATACCAGTTGTCCCCGTACTCCATGCGGGTCGGCTTCCATTTGCCGCGTACAAACACTTCAATGCAATCCCCACAATGCAGTCCTCCGTAGTAGTCGTTAAGGTCAAAGCGAATGTCGTAACGGTCTGCCGTTTCATCAAAAATTAAAGCTCCTGTTTTCTGTGCCATATTAAAATCCTCCTGTTTTTTAATAGCCGCCGTACATATCGTGATTGACAAGGGCGGTGTAATAGCTGTCAATGGTGTTGGGTGCATTGAAAAGTACCGCTTTCAGATATTGCTTGATGTTGCGGATTTTCGTGGTGTTCTCTTTCATGCAGTCAAAGACAAATTCAATGTGATTGCTGTTGAGCTTCATAAACTTTGCTTTGACAAGCTCTGCCGGATAATCGTCCCCGGCGATACGAATTGTCTTTCGTTTGGTGCAGACAGTTTCAAGGATAAGGGACACAATCTCGTCCAAGCGTTCCCTGTCAATGTTGCTATGCTTGATAAAATGCTCATACTCGATATTGTCCTTAATGATTTCCTCATACACACTGTATGCGTCTGCCGTTTCCGTTCCTTTCCGTTCCGGCTCTGCCGTTTCCTCCCTCAAAGGAGAGGGGTTAGGGGAAAGGATAGGAATGGAATGGTTATTTGATAAATCCGTATTTGATTTTTCTTTTTTTGATAAGTCAGTCTTTTGTATATCTTTATTTAATTGCATTGGATTTTCCGACGTCGGGTTATCCGGTGTCGGATTTTCCAATATCGGGTTATCCGCTGTTGGATTTTCCAATACCGGACAATCCAATGCCGGGGGCTGTGGCTGTTCGTAAATGGTGTACTCGATAGCGGTCATTTTACCTTTCTCGTCGCGTCCCTGCCGTCTTGTGATATATCCGGCTTTTTCAAGCTCCCATACAGCGGTGCGGATAGCGTCGATACTTTCCCGGTTGATATAGGACAGTCCTGCAAGAGTATAGTCCCAATCCTCCGGCAAGGACAGCATTTGTGATAACAGCCCTTTTGCCTTTAGTGAAAGCTCCTTGTTGCGTAAATGGTGGTTGCTCATAACCGTATATCCTGTGTTTCTCTCCACGCGGAAAACTGCCATAGCTTCATCAACTCCTTTGCTGCATATTTGTTACGCAGTAGAACAGCGATTTTGAGGGTTTAGGTATCAATCCCTTACCCTGTGAAAACCGCACCCGCAAAGCCTTGTGTAGCAAGGCTCTTTTTGCCCCTACTGCGTAACATGAGGGTAAAAAAATAGCGGCGTTCCTGTTCCCCTGTGTAGGAGTGAAGAAACGCCGCTGTATGCGGTACATTATAATATTTTAACTTCTGTTCTATCATGCTATATGGTTCTATCCGTAGAAATCTGTATGCCCGTTTAGCAATACATAAAATGCGTTGGACTCCGGTTTTCGACTATCTTTTTACACCCATTTCTACACCCAAATGGCATGAAACTATATGATTTTGCATGAAGTTTTATAAACTTGCAATTTCAAAAAACCTTGTAACCATGCGGTTTTACGGACTTTTATTGAGGTATATAGATTTATGAAAAAAGGCTAATTTACAACGATACCTAATTTCATTTTTATCTTTACCTGCCTGAAAACCATTGATTTATAAGGGTTTTCACCTTTCTATTAAATATTTCTACACAATTTACTACACTAATTTTAAACGATTTCAAAGATTTTTTCAATCCTTGATTTTCCAAGCGTATTTTCAAACAGCTTATACTCTTACACCACGCTTATATTTATCCCTATACGAAAATAAGGGAGCTAACGCTCCCTCTGAGTTTAAAATCTTCCACTTATATGGCAGGAACTCTCCCGAAGATAGTCTTCTATCTAAGAATAGTATATGATACCTCCATAAAAATATCAACTCTTTTATGTACTTGTTCAGACTATATTATTTTATGCCTTTATCTCTCGTTTCCATCAAAATGACAAGTCCTTTCGGAAATGTAATCGTCACTTTTTCCTCTTTTGCCTGATTACTTACACAAAGACTGTCATATGGCGTCAGCACATGGTCTGTAAGGGGATATTTCGCGCCTTTGATATAGAAGTGTTCCACGATTCCATCGAGCGGAAACACCGAAAAGTACGGTCCAAACATTTTTTCTTTATAGAGCACCTCTTCTTTTTCTATCACGCGGATTCGATTATGGCTATCCCGAATCTCCGCGCGGATTCCGGCTTTCTGCGGAATCGAAAGGGTCTGGATATTGCCGAGCACATGGTCGAGCCTTGTCCCTGTAACTCCATAGAGATAGATGCTCTCACAGTTCTTTTCCATCGCAAGTCGAACCCCTATCTCTGTGTCCGTCGCATCCTTCACCGGGTCAAATTCCCGAATCGGAACTTGCGTCTCTTCCTTATAATATCGGACAATCTCTGCCGGAAGGCTGTCGAAGTCCCCCACGATATAGTCCGGGGTCATCTGATGCTCATATAAGAAGCGGTTTCCGCTATCTACACCGATTAACAGACAATTATCTCCAGACTCTTTGTGCGCCTTCCATTCTGCCAGCACAAATTCCTCTTCCAACATTCCACCGCTTATTATCACTGCCCTAGTTTTCATAGCTTTTCAAAATCTCCATGAACTGTCTTGTATTTTCAGCCGCCTTTCCACCTTTGAATACGGCAGAACCGGCTACGATAATATTCGCCCCTGCATCCAGAACTTCCCTTACATTCGTCAGATAGATTCCTCCATCAACCTGAATGTCTGTCTGCAATCCCTTGGCAGTAATCATGGCTCTTGTCTCCCTGATTTTCTCAAGAGAATTTTCGATGAATTTCTGTCCGCCAAATCCCGGATGTACCGACATAATCAGCACCATATCTACTTTCTCGATATATGCCTCCAGTTCAGAAACCGGTGTATCCGGACAGATGGAGATTCCAACCTTTAATCCGTATTCTCTGATTTTCGCAATCGTCGCGTTTACATCTTCACATGCTTCCAGATGAATCGTAATCAAATCTGCTCCTGCATTTTTGAATGCTTCTACATAACGAATCGGTTCTGTAATCATAAGATGCGCATCCATCACCTGATTGGTACAACTCTTGATAGAGGAAAGAACCGGCATGCCAAATGAAATGCTCGGAACAAATATCCCGTCCATCACATCAAAATGAAGATATTCTGCCCCATGTTCCTCTGTCGCTTTGATTTCCTTTCCAAGCTCTTTAAAATCTGCCGCCAAAATAGACGGTGCAAGTATATAATTCATCTTTAATATCTCCTTTTTTCTTTCAGTTCATTGTACATTTCCGTATAGTTCTCATATCGGATTCTATGAATTTTTCCTTCTTCCAGCGCCTGCTTCACCGCACATCCCGGCTCATGAATATGGTCGCATCCGTTGAATTTGCATTGTCCTTCATACGGAGCAAATTCTGGGAAATAATACTTCAGTTCTTCCTTTTCAAAGTCATTCACATAGAGCGAACTGAATCCCGGCGTATCCATAATATAAGAAGTCTCGTTGATTGGTATGAGTTCCGAATGACGGGTCGTATGCTTTCCTCGTTCAATCTTCTCGCTGATTGTCCCCGTCTCCATCTCAATCTCATTCTGAAACAAGTTAATCAAGGAAGATTTCCCCACGCCGGAAGGTCCTGCTACCGCAGTCGTCTTTCCTTCCAACACCGCTTTTACAAGTTCCACATTTTCTTCCTGTTTCGCACTTGTAAATATCACCTGGTATCCACACGTCTGGTAGATTTCCTCCAGTTGCCTGATTTCCTCTTCTTCTGCAATGTCTTTCTTATTAAAGACAAGAACGGTCGGTATCTGCTTACATTCCATCATCACAAGAAAACGGTCTAGAAGATTCAAGTGCGGCTTCGGTTTCGTCACCGCAAACACAACAAGCGCCTGGTCAATATTCGCAACAGCCGGACGAATCAGCTCATTACTCCGTTTCAATATCTGTGTAATATTGCCAAGCTTCTTTTCTTCATCTAAAATATCAATTTCTACATTATCTCCGACAAGAGGCTTCACTTTCGCTTTGCGGAATGCCCCTTTTGCCTTACATTCATAAATACCGGATTCTACTATGTGAACATAGTAGAATCCGGCGATTCCTTTTACAATTTTTCCCTGCATAAATCTCTTTACCACGTTGTTCCCTGACCGTTTTCTCCGTCTGTATTTCCGTCTTCGCCATTATCCGGTCCATTGTTGTCCGGATTCTCCGGCTCCGGGTCCGGTGTCGGTTCCGGTCCCTTGCTGACCACAAGATTTATCTTCGTCTTCATGGATACCGAACTTCCTTCGCCCGGCGATACGGAAATAACGGTTCCGGCCTTCTTATCACTAAACTCGTATTTGATAGTTCCTGTTTCCAGACCTGCACTGGAAATCAAAGACTTCGCCGCATCCAGCGTATTTCCGATAACAGGAGGTACTGTTGCCTTCTCTTCCGGTTTCTTTCCTTTACTAATCTGAATCGAGATGGAAGAACCTCTTTCTACACGTGTTCCGGCTTTCTTACTCTGGTAGCATACTTTTCCTTTCTCGTAGCTGTCATTGTATACTTCTTCCGATGTGTAGTTAATGCTCAAACCGTTCAGAATGCTTGCCGCTTCCCGTTCTGACTTTCCTAGGAGATTCGGAATCTCCGGTTTGTCTTCCCCGGAACTGATAATCAACGTGATTTCACTTCCCTTTGCCGCCATCGTTCCCTCCGACGGTGTTGTACGGATGACTTCGTCCTGTTCAAACTCTTCGCTTGCTTCAAAGTCCGGACTTACGCTTACCTTGAAACCGAGCGCTTCCAACTCGTCTCTTGCTTCATCCTGACTCTTGCCGGACACATCCGGAACTTCTATCTCTTCTTCTGTCTTGCCGGAACTTACGATAACCGTCACAACAGATTCTTTCTTTACTTTTGTTCCTTCTTTCGGGTCCTGGCTGATAACATATCCTTTTTCATATTCTGAAGATTCCTGCACCGCTTTCACCTTCAATGTGAGTCCTTTTGTTTTTAATGCTTTCTCAGCTTCTTCTTTTGTTTTCCCTACGAGTTTCGGAACTTTGACTTCTTTTTTCTCTTCTTCCGTTATCGCAGATGGTCCGAATTTCAAAAGTCCTGTCGCGCGTCCCACAATAAAAATCACCACAAATGCAATAATAACAACTGCGACAATCGTAAGAATCTTGATGAGCTTCGTCATCTTCGGATTGACGTCCGAGTTTTTTCCTCTTCTTCTGTCATCATAATCGTCATCCTCATATTCGTCATCGCCATAGTCGTCGTATTCATCGTCGTAAGAATCCTCATCATACGCATCGTCGTACTCGTCATCATATTCGTCATCCATCATGCGATATCTTCCGGCTTCATTCTTCACCCGATTCACGTCATTGGCATTAAATAACACCGTCTCGTCTGCTACGCGCATCGGACCAATCGTAACAAAATCTCCATCCGGGTCTACCAAAGACCGTTTCAAATCTTCTCTTAACGCCTTGATATTCGGATATCTTCTGTCCGCATTCTTCTGTGTACATTTGAGAATAATCTGCTCCAGGCTGTACGGAATCCCTTCCATCCTCTCTGATGGCGGTGTAATCTCTTCCTGCAATTGCTTGATGGCAACGGCAACGGCAGAATCTCCGTCAAACGGCAACGTTCCCGTCACCATCTCATACATCGTGATACCGAGCGAATAGATGTCGCTCTTGTAGTCACTGTATCCGCCTCTCGCCTGCTCCGGCGAAGTATAATGCACAGAACCCAGCACATTCGTACTGATTGTATTGGAGGATGCCGCCTTTGCAATTCCGAAATCTGTAACCTTTACCTTTCCTTCTTTGGAAATCATGATATTCTGCGGCTTAATGTCCCTATGTACAATCTGATGCATGTGGGCCGCTTCGATTCCGTTTGCCGCCTGTATCGCAATACTGATAGTCTCTTTCGCCGAAAGAGAGCCTTTCTTATGGATGTATTCCTTTAATGTGATTCCTTCCACCAGTTCCATTACCATGAAGTAAAGTCCCTGTTCTTCTCCCACATCATATACGTTGACAATGTTTGGATGCATCAATCCTGCCGCCGCCTGCGCTTCCGACTGAAACTTCTCCACAAATGTCTTATCTTCCCTGAATTCTTTCTTCAGGATTTTAATTGCCACGAAGCGATTCAGCTTGTGGTCCTTTCCTTTATAAACGTCCGCCATGCCTCCGGCGCCCACTTTGCTTAGCACCTCATAGCGGTCTCCGATAAATATTCTGTCTTTCATGATATACTCACCTCGCCTGCAAATGGTTGAACGAGGACGATTCCAATATTATCTTTGCCGCCATTCTCATTTGCTTTTTCTACTAATTCTTTTGCAGTCTCTACGATATCTCTCCCACTTTTCACAATTCTGAAGATTTCATCGTCATCCAACATATCCGTCAGACCGTCTGAACACATCAGAACCGTATCGCCTTTCTGCAAACGATGTTGGAAGAAATCTACTTCCACATCCTCCTTGGCTCCAATCGCCCTAGTGATAACATTCTTATCCGGATGATACTTCGCTTCCTCCGGATTGATTCCCCCTAATCGAACCATCTCCTGTACAAGAGAATGGTCTCTCGACAACTGTTGAATCTCATCCCGGATGAGATATAACCGGCTGTCTCCCACATTCGCAAAATATAATGTATGTTCAATGATTGTAGCGACTACCAATGTCGTTCCCATTCCATTCAGACTCACATCTGATGCCGCCGCTTCGATAATGCTGCGATTCACTTCTTTCACCGCATCTGTGATAATCGCTTCCGGCCCCATCTCTTCGCTCCCACGAATCCTCTCTTCCAGCACTTCTACCGCATACTGGGAAGCAAAATCTCCGGCCTTATGACCACCCATACCGTCAGCAACGACAAACAAATTCGGAATGTTCCCAATCGGTTTATCTGATGCAAATACAGAGTCCTGATTGATTTCACGTTTTCTTCCAACGTCAGTCAACGAAAATACTTTCATACACCTCTCCTTATTTTTGCTCTTTGTTTACGTGTCGTCTCCGAAGTTGTCCACAGGCTCCGTCAATATCTGAACCCATTTCCCTTCTTATAGTAACATTTATGCCATTTTTTTCAAGTTTATTTTTGAATTTCTCCGCATGTTCCCTCGTCGGCTTCTCGAAATCTCTCTCTTTAATCGGATTGACCGGAATCAGATTCAGGTGACAGTTTCTTGGTTTCAGAATTGCAATCAACTCTTTCGCATCCTCTTCTCCGTCATTCACACCATGTACGAGGCTGTACTCAAACGTAATTCTTCTTCCCGTCTTTTCAAAATATGTATCGCAGGCAGCAAGCACGTCCGAAAGCTCATATTTATTCGCAACAGGCATCAGCTTCTTTCTCTTCTCCTGATTGGAGCCATGCAAAGACAGCGCCAGTGTAATCTGAAACTTTTCTTCTGCCAGCCGCTTCATATTCGGAATGATTCCGCAAGTAGAAACCGTAATATTTCTCTGACTGATATGCAGTCCATGTTCATCGCTTACCATCCGGATAAATGTCACGAAGTTCTCATAATTATCCAGCGGCTCTCCCGTTCCCATAATCACAATATTGGAAACGCGCTCTCCGGATATCTTCTGAATCTGATAAATCTGCCCTAGCATCTCGGAAGGAGTCAGATTCCTTGCCAGACCGTCCAAAGTGGAGGCACAGAACCGACATCCCATCCGGCAGCCCACCTGGGAAGAGATGCAGACGGAGTTGCCATGCTTATATCTCATCAGGACACTTTCTACCACATTCCCATCATACAGTTCAAATAAGAATTTGTTCGTTCCATCCATCTTGGAAATCTGCCGTTCAATCATCGAAACCTTCCGAATCTCATACTCTTGCTCCAGTTTCTCTCTCAACACCTTCGACAAATTCGTCATCTCTTCAAACGAATCCACAAGCTTCTCATGAAGCCAGCTGTAAATCTGTTTGCTTCGGAATGCCTTCTCACCAAGCTGTGCCATTTCCTGCTGTAACTCTTCATATGTATAAGAACGAATATCTTTCTTCTCCATCATCAAACTCCTTTTTCTTTTTTATGGAATTTTGCAATGAAAAATCCATCACTTTCATGAATGCCCGGAAGAAGCTGTAAGCATCCGTCTTTCACACTTCCTTTCAGCGCATCGCAAAGAACGCTTTCCACCGATACCTGTTCAAACTCCGGATACTGACTTAAAAACCATCTGACATTTTCTATATTCTCTCCTTCGTTGATAGTACATGTACTATACACAAGTGTCCCGCCCGGTTTGACATAACGGTGTACAACCGACAGAATCTCCCTCTGCAGCTTCTCCAGCTCTTCCTGTAGCGGTTCCGTCATGTTATACTTGATATCTGCCTTTTTCCCAATGACGCCAAGTCCGGAACATGGCAGGTCCGCAATGACAATCTCTGCTTTCTCTTCGGATGCTTCGTCAAACACAAGTGCATCCTGCTTCACCGCTTCCATATTTTCCACTTGAGCACGTTCAATGTTATCCCAGATGAGTTCCACTTTATAATCCGTCAAGTCTCTTGCTTCCACATGGCCGGTTCCTCTTAACTTGTCCGCAATATGTAAAGACTTTCCACCCGGAGCCGCACACACATCGATGACAGAATCCCCTTCTTTCGGCTCTGCCACTTCCGCTACAAGCATCGAACTCAAATCCTGCACCTGAAAATCTCCATCTTCGAAGCTCTCCAAGTCTCCAAGATAATCATAACCGGATATTTCCAATGCGTAGTCGAGATACGGATGTTCTTTGACCGTCACCTGTTCTTCCCGAAGCTTCTGAATCAGCTCTTCCTTGGAAATCCGATGCAGATTGCATCGGATGGTTGTCCCTTTCTCTTCCAAGAATCCTTGCAGCATCTTCTCCATCGTCTCCAAGTCATAAGATTTCTGCCATTTCTCCAAAATCCACATCGGCATGGAATACTTGATTGACATGTATTCTAACATATTCTCCCGCCCAGGATATTGAATATTGCTTACATTTCTATCAATATTGCGTAACACTCCGTTTACAAATCCCTTCAGATTCACAAATCCTCTCTTCGCCGCAAGCTTGACCGCTTCGTTACAGACAGCAGAATTAGGAACGCTGTCCATATATAGAATCTGATAGACTGCGCTCCTAATAATCGTCCGAATGACCGGCTTCATCTTATTCACCTTTACTTTAGAAAATTGATTGATAATATAATCAATTTCTATCATATGCTCCAGCGTCCCCTCCACCACTCTTGTGATGAAGGCACGCTCTCTTTTCTCTAAATACTGATATTTGGAAAGGGTATTCCGAAGAATAATATGCTCATGTTCTCCGTTTTTTGTGATTTCCAGAAGAATTCCAAGTACCAGCTCTCTTTCATTTACCGCTTTAGTCATTGTCCCTTCTTCCTCCTGTCAGAATCAGAATACGAAGAAGCTGCAAAATCGCAGTCGCCGCACTCGCTACATAAGTAAGAGCCGCCGCTCCAAGCACTTTCTTTACGCCTCCTACTTCTTCCGGAGACATCATTCCATTGCTTCCAAGAATCCGGATTGCCCGGTTCGACGCATTGAATTCTACCGGAAGCGTCACAAGATGAAACAATACTGCCGCAGAAAACGCAACGATTCCGAGATTGATAAGAAGCGCGGAAGAATCTCCCGTAATAAAGAGGCCAAGCAAAATAAGAGGCCATGCAATCGTAGAGCCAAAATTTGCAATCGGAACCAACGCCCCTCTCCAACGGATTGGCGCGTAATTCGTGGCATGCTGAATCGCATGTCCGCACTCATGCGCCGCAACGCCAACCGCCGCTACCGACATGGAATTGTATGTGCTGTCTGAAAGTCTCAGCACTTTATTCCTCGGGTCATAGTGGTCCGTCAGGCTTCCGGCGACTCTCTCAATCCTGACATCGTAGATACCAGCGCCACGAAGAACTCTCTCCGCCGCCTCCCTTCCGGTGAGACCTGCGTAATTGCGTACCCTCTGATATTTCGCAAACGTACTTTTTACTTTTGCAGACGCCAAAAGACTTAATATGACACCGATAAGCACAAGCGCATATGTCGGGTCAATTCTATAATACATTGGATAATACATGCTATTCACCTAATTTCGTCATTTCTTTGATTTGATATCCGCGTAAAAATGCCCCCGCATCCATACGTTTCTTCCCAGGAATCTGAAGTTCCAGCACTTTTAACTGCTGATGTCCCGTCTGCACCGTAAAGGAATCTTTGTCCACAGCCACAATCGTTCCCGGCGCCTCTTCTCCGGATACTTCCACGACTTCTGCCGCCCAGATTTTCATGACCTTGTCATTCCACATCGTGTACGCGCTCGGCCAAGGATTCAGCCCGCGAATGAGACGTTCAATTGAAACTGCCTCTTTCGTCCAATCGATATTCCCAAGCTTCTTATCCAACATTCTCGCGTACTCCGTCGGAGTCTCGCCCTGTTTCTCCGGCACTACCGTCTTCTCCTCCAACGCCTTCAACGTCTCCACGCACAACGCGGCCCCGGCTTCAGCAAGCTTATCATGAAGACTTCCGCCTGTCTCGTCTTTCGCAATCGGAATTTCCGTCTTCAAAAGCATGTCTCCGGTGTCCAATCCTGCATCCATCTGCATCGTTGTCACACCTGTCACTTCTTCCCCGTCAATAATCGACCATTGAATCGGAGCAGCCCCGCGATACTTTGGTAAAAGGGAAGCGTGCACGTTCACACATCCATATGGCGTCATATCCAGAATCTCCTGTGGAAGAATCTGACCGAATGCAATGACTACCATAATATCTGCCTCATACTTACGAAGTTCTTCCATACATTCCGGCTCCCTTACCTTCTTCGGCTGAAATACCGGAATATTGTGCTTTAATGCCGCTTCTTTCACCGGCGTAAACTGCATTTCTTTTCCGCGTCCCTTCGGCTTATCCGGCTGTGTTACCGCCAACACTACTTCGTGCCCCGCTTCCACAAGCGCCTCCAATGTTCCGACGGAAAAATCCGGAGTTCCCATAAAAATCACTTTCATCCTCTCTCGTTCCTCCTATTCCTCTTCGTCGTAAGTCACATCGTAAAGCTCGCCTTCCACAAGCTCTACATACATCTTTCCATCCAAGTGGTCCAACTCATGGCAGAATGCTCTTGCGAGGAGTTCTTCTCCTTCATATTCTACCGGCTCCATATTGACGTCAAGAGCCTTCACCTTCACATAATTCGGGCGCGTCACCTGTCCTGCCTTTCCCGGAAGACTTAAGCATCCTTCCGAACCAGTCTGTGTTCCGCTCGTCTCCACAATCTCTGGATTGATTAAAAGAAGCGGACCTTCTCCGATATCAATCACTACGATTTGTTTCAAAACACCGACCTGCGGAGCGGCAAGCCCCACGCCGCCGGACTCATACAGCGTGTCAAACATATCCTCGATAAGCTCTACAGTACGCGGCGTCATCATCTTCACCGGTTTACATTTCTTCGTTAATACGTCGTCTCCCATTTCTCTAATCTGTCGAATTGCCATCTCATTTCCTCCTAAAATACATGTATCGGATTAAAATCAAATTGAATCCTCATCTTCTTGAATCCATCATTCAATTCAATATATTTTTCCAATTGATTTTTCATCTCTATTAGCATACCATATCTTTCGTGTTTTATATAAATAATTTTTCTATAAATATCATTAACTTTTCCTATATAAGGAGTTGCGGGACCGATTATCTGGTACTCTCCCCCTTGATTTCTCTTCTTTGCATACTCTTTTAGGTAATGCGCTCCCTTTTCCAAATGTTCTTCTTCCTTGCAGCTCACAAGTATCGCAAGAAGCTGTTCCAGCGGAGGATATCCCATCCACTCCCGATACTGAATCTCCTGTTCATAAAAGCCAAGATAATCCTGTCTCGCCGCCGTCTCAATGCAATAATGCTCCGGACTATACGTCTGAATCACCACTTCTCCCGCTTTCTCTCCTCTTCCGGCTCTTCCCGCCGCCTGTGTCAAAAGCTGAAACGTACGCTCCCCTGCCCGATAGTCGTCCGCGTAGAGCGATAAATCTGCCGCAAGAATCCCTACCAACGTCACATTCGGAAAATCATGCCCTTTCACAATCATCTGGGTTCCAACGAGAATGTCCGCCTCTTCATTGGCAAATGCCGACAGGATTCTCTCATGTCCATCCTTCTCCTTTGTCGTGTCCATGTCCATACGCAGTACCCTGGCGTTCGGAAATTCTCTTTGCAGCAGCTCTTCAATCTGCTGCGTTCCCGCTCGGAATCCTCCGATATATTTCGAACCGCACTCCGGACATTTCTCATAAAGCGGTTCTTCATATCCGCAATAGTGGCAAACCAGTTTCCCATTCCTGTGTGAAGAAAGCGCCACATCACAGTGCGGGCATCTGGCAACATGTCCACAAGAACGGCAGGACACAAATCCTGCATATCCTCTCCGGTTCAAGAACAGCATTATCTGTTCCTTTTTGCGCAGACGTTCCTCCATCAGTTCCCGCAGTTTATCGCTCAGAATCGAGCGGTTTCCTTTCCTTAATTCTTCCCGCAAATCCACCGTATACACTTGTGGAAGATTCTGATTCCGGGCTCGTTTCTTCAACGTGAGCAATGTATAGTCTCCATGCAATGCCCGATAATAAGAGTCTACCGACGGCGTGGCGGAACCAAGTACCACGCTCGCCCCTTCCATACGGGCTCTCGCCTGCGCCGTTTCTCTCGCATGATACCTTGGAATCTGTTCACTCTTATACGTGGATTCATGTTCCTCGTCTATGATAATCAAGCCCAGTTTTGGAAAGGTTGTAAATAACGCAGAGCGGGGGCCTATCATCACATCAATCTCCCCATTTTTCGCCCGCATCATCTGGTCGTAACGTTCCCCTTGGGATAATCTGGAGTTCAGAATGGAAATACGGTCACCAAATCTCCGATAAAACCGCATCACTGTCTGATAGGTCAGAGAAATCTCAGGAATCAGGACAATGACTTGTTTCCCTTCCCGTATAACCTCCTCCATCATTTCCATATAGACTTCCGTTTTTCCGCTTCCCGTAATCCCATGCACCAGATACGTCTTCCGTATCCCTTGCCGGTAGTCTGTCTGAAAGCGTGTAATCGCCGCCTGCTGTTCTTCCGTATAGATAAGTTTCCTTTCCTGCCTCTCCTGCTTTCGCACAGGATTCCGGTAAATCTGTTCTTCCGCAATCTTCAGAACTCCCTGCTCCTCCAATGCCCGAATGACACTTGCCGTAACATTCAGCTTCTTCGTAATCAGTTCATAGGAAATCTCCCGATGAGTGAGAAGCTCCGCCAGAAGCCTCGCCCTCGCTTTCTGATTCTTCCGCAGATAAAAGTCCAGTTTTTCCTGCCCCTCTTCCTCCGAAAGACAAAGATACACCGTCCTTTTTATCCTCGTCTTCACCTTCTGCTTCACAGGCAAGACCGTTCGAAGCGCCTGAATCATCGTGCCTCCATAATGCTCCTTCATCCAGGCGGCCAGCGCAATCATTCTCCCTTCAATCTCTACCGCATCTTCCGAAAGATTTTGAATCTCTTTTATCTTATCCAAGTCATACTGACACTTCTCCGAAAACCCGATGACATACCCTTTTGTCACTTTATTCCCTCTGCCAAAAGGAACCAACACCTCTGCTCCTATCTGTACACGCCCTTCCAGTTCCGGAGGAATCCGATATTGAAAGACTTTATCCAATTTTTCATGTGTAATGTCAACGATGATGTCTGCGTACATATCTTACTCCTTCATTGCTTGTCGGACTATCTCATGGTCATCCAGGTGATAACGCACACCTTTGATTTCCTGATAGGCCTCATGTCCCTTTCCCGCCAGAAGAATCACGTCCCCTTCTTCGGCATGTTGAATGGCAAATCGAACAGCTTCCCTCCGGTCACAGATTTCTATATAGCGTCCCGCTGTCTTCTGTATTCCGAGACGAATCTCCAGCATAATCTCCAAAGGCTCCTCATATCTTGGATTATCCGATGTGATAATCGTAAAATCCGATAATTCTCCGGCCACTCTTCCCATCTCATACCGACGGCTTCTTGCCCGTCCTCCGCCGCACCCGAAAATCGTCACGATGCGCTTTGGATGATAAGAGTGTACCATCTCCAACACACTTTGTAAACTCATGGCGTTATGTGCATAGTCAATCAAAACCGTAAATGTTCCTTGAATAACCCGTTCTACCCGTCCGCACACTTGCACGTTCTGCAGCGCATTTCGAATCTTTTCCCCGTCAATTCCAAGATTCCGGCACACCGCATAGGCAGCCGCCGAATTATAAATATTAAATCTTCCCGGCATGGTAAGTCGAATCATTTCTTCATTCAGACAATACTCTACCCCTAGAATCCCTTGTTCATTTTTTCTTCTCTCCCCTGTTATCCGATAGTCGGACTGCTCCCGGAATCCGTATGTTTCCACCCGGCATTTTGCATCCCGTACCATTTCTTTCCAGCAAACATCATCACGATTTAAGATTCCAAGACTGCACTGGCGAAATAATTTTGCCTTGCTGTTTTTATATTCCTCCATACTCGCATGCTCATACGGTCCGATATGGTCCTCTCCGAGATTGGTAAACACGCCAATCTCAAACCGGATTCCATCCACGCGATGAAGCTTCAGACCTTGCGAAGATACTTCCATCACTACAATATCGCAGCCCGCATCTGCCATTTCCCGCAGATACCCTTGTACCGCAAGCGATTCCGGAGAGGTATGCGTAGCCGGAATCCTTCTCCTTCCGGTTCTTATCTCCATCGTTCCTATCAAACCCGGCTTATGTTCCGGCTGTTTTTGTAATATCTCATAAATCATACAGGCGGTTGTCGTCTTCCCTTTTGTTCCCGTCACACCCACAATCTGCAATTCTTCTGCCGGATAACGATAGAATGCCGCCGCAATCTTCGCCAATGCGCTTCTGGCATCCTGTACACGAATCAACGTCATTCCTTCCGGAACTTCCACCTCTTTTTCTGCCACGATTCCGACTGCCCCTCTTCCTACCGCCTCCTCTATATAAGAGCATCCGTCAAAATGCATGCCGGAAATACAGACAAACAACGCGTTCTTTTCCGCATCTTTCGAATGGCTTACCACCTTTGCGATGTCTATCTCTTCTGTTCCTTGTATTACTTCATACTCCAAACATTCCAACAGATTCGCAAGTTTCATATTCCAACCTCTTTACAAAAATCTCCCTCTCTTTACCGCATCTTCGCCGAATCTTCTTCGGATATCATCCAAAGCCTTCTCCAGTTTTCTTTGTTTCTCATCTTTCTGCTTCTCCGGTTGTATATCGAAAATCGTCAATTGCTCCGGCGCCGACTCCTCTACCAGCTTCGAGGTACGGATTCCAAGAAGACGTATCGGTTCTCCATTCCACAACTCCCGGAAAAGGGCGCACGCATTTTCATAAAGCAGTTGTTCCGAATTAGTGTTCTGTATCAACTGTTTTTGATGGGACGCTGTGCGAAAATCGTGGTATTTGATTTCCACACTCACCATCCCCGCCTTCTGCTTCGCCTTACGCAATCTCTTTCCCACACTTTCCGCAAGCCACAAAAGCACCTTCTTCGCTTCTTCTTCCGTCGTCGCATCCCTGGAAAGCGTCGTCGAATTTCCAATTCCTTTCGCCGCGCTCTCTTCCGCATGAATCGTCGCGTCTCCAATTCCATTGGCAAATTCCCACAGCATCCTTCCATGACTCTTCAAATGCAGTTCCAACAGATGCGGCTCCATCTGTGCCAGTTCTCCAATTGTCTGTATCTCCAGTTTTTTCAAGACTGCTACGCTCGCTTTTCCCGCCATATAAAGTTCAGACACCGGAAGCGGCCACATCTTCACCGGAATCTCCTGCGGAAACAATGTGTGTACTTTGTTCGGTTTTTCAAAATCCGACGCCATCTTTGCCAACAATTTGTTGTTGGAAATCCCAATGTTTACTGTGAATCCAAATTTCTCATAGATAGCATTCTTGATTTCCACCGCGGCGTCTATCGGTGAATGATAGTTTCCCGCAATTCCGGTGAAGTCCATGTAGCATTCATCCACACTGACCTGTTCGATATCCGGCGTATAGGACACCAGAAATTCCATCAGGTTCCTACTATATATACTATACATTTTATGGTTGGGTGGTTCCATCACAAGATTCGGACACTTACGAAAGGCATTCGCAACAGGTTCCCCCGTACGAATGCCGTATCTTTTTGCCGGAATAGACTTGGCAAGAACCACGCCATGTCTGGATTCCTGGTCTCCCCCGATAATACATGGAATCTCACGCAAATCTATCCCGCTTCCATTCTTCAATTTTTCCACTGCAGTCCAACTCAAATATGCCGAGTTTACATCAATATGAAAAATAACCGGTGTCATCTTATCCCTTTACCTTTGCCACTAATTCCTCATTCTCCACATCGATTAAAATGACATCTTCACTTCTGACCTTATCTGACAGAATCAGTTTCGCTGCCAATGTCTCCACATGTTTCTGCAAATATCTCTTCAACGGTCTTGCGCCATACATCGGCTCGTAGCCGCCTTCTATAATCATATCCTTCGCTTCTTTTGTCAACTCCACAGAAAGTTCTTTGTCACTCAATCGACGGTTAATATCTGTTACCAACAAGTCAATGATGTCACAAATATCTGATTTCGTCAACGGTTTAAACATAATCGTTTCATCTAATCGGTTCAAAAATTCCGGTCGGAAGTGTGCCCGCAGCTCCTGCATCACCATATCCTCATTTTCTTTTCGGATATTTCCGTTCTCATCGATTCCATCCAGCAGATAGGAGGAACCAATGTTAGATGTCATAATCAGAATCGTGTTCTTAAAGTCCACCGTTCTTCCCTGAGAGTCTGTGATACGTCCGTCATCCAGAACCTGCAAAAGTACGTTGAATACATCCGGATGCGCTTTCTCAATCTCATCAAACAGTACGACGGAATATGGTTTTCTTCGTACCGCCTCCGTAAGCTGTCCGCCTTCATCATATCCCACATATCCCGGAGGCGCTCCGATTAATCTGGATACCGAATACTTCTCCATGTATTCGCTCATATCGATACGCACCATATTACTCTCGTCATCGAACAGACTCTCTGCAAGCGCTTTCGCAAGCTCCGTCTTACCAACGCCAGTAGGTCCTAAGAACAGGAAGGAACCAATCGGTTTTGTCGGGTCTTTGATTCCGGCTTTGGAACGGATGATAGCCTCTGTCACCTTCGTAACACCTTCATCCTGACCGATGACACGCTTATGCAGTTCATCCTCCAGGTGCAATGTCTTATTTCTCTCGCTTTCATTCAGTTTTGCAACCGGTATTCCGGTCCAGCGGGAAATAATTTTCGCAATCTCATCATCCGTCACACTCTCATGCACAAGCTGAAGGTCTCGTTCTTTTACCTTCGCCTCCTCAACTTCTAACTGTTTCTGTAACTGCGGAAGCTGTCCATACTGAAGCTCCGCCGCCTTCTCCAGGTCATACGAACGCTGTGCCTTTTGGATTTCCTGATTGACTTTGTCAATCTCTTCCCTGATTTTCTGCACACGTTCTACAGAAGCCTTCTCATTATCCCACTGTGCCTTCTTGCCGGCAAACTCATCCCGAAGTTCTCCCAGCTCTTTCTGGAGCGCAACGAGACGGTCCTGACTCAATCTATCATTTTCTTTCTTAAGAGCCGCTTCCTCAATCTCAAGCTGCATGACCCTTCTTCTTAATTCATCTAGTTCTGTTGGCATGGAGTCCAGTTCTGTCTTAATCAGAGCACACGCCTCATCCACAAGGTCGATTGCCTTATCCGGAAGAAAACGGTCTGAAATATAACGGTTCGATAATACCGCAGCCGCAACAAGAGCGCCGTCCGTAATCTTCACACCATGGAATACCTCATAACGCTCCTTCAGTCCACGAAGGATAGAGATGGCGTCCTCTACCGTCGGCTCATCCACCATAACCGGCTGGAAACGACGCTCCAATGCAGCATCCTTTTCAATGTACTGTCTGTACTCATCTAAAGTAGTGGCGCCGATACAGTGAAGTTCTCCTCTTGCCAACATAGGTTTCAGCATATTTCCGGCATCCATGGCTCCGTCCGTCTTGCCCGCTCCCACAATCGTGTGTAGTTCGTCGATAAACAGAATAATCGTTCCGTCGCTGCTCTTCACTTCTTCCAGGACCGCTTTCAAACGCTCCTCAAATTCTCCGCGGTATTTCGCTCCCGCTACCAAAGCTCCCATGTCCAGAGAGAATACCTTCTTATTCTTCAATGCTTCCGGCACGTCTCCTCTTACGATACGTTGTGCCAACCCTTCTGCAACCGCTGTTTTTCCGACACCCGGCTCTCCGATTAGAACCGGATTATTCTTCGTCTTACGAGACAGAATACGAATCACGTTACGAATCTCCGCATCTCGTCCGATGACCGGGTCCAGCTTCTGCTCCCTCGCCCGCTCTACCAGGTCTGTTCCGTATTTAGATAGCGAATCATATGTCGCCTCCGGATTATCGCTCGTCACCCTCTGATTTCCCCTGACAGTCGAAAGCGCTTGCAGGAATCCTTCTCTCGTAATTCCAAACTCTCGGAAAATCTCCTTTATCTCACGATTCGGCTGCTTCAAAAGAGAAAGGAATAAATGCTCAACCGATACGTACTCATCCCCCATCTGTGTCGCTTCATCGTCTGCATGAATCAGCACATTATTCAAGTCTTTCCCAATGAACACCTGACCGCCTTGTACTTTAGTACGCTTTGCAACGGCCTGCTCTGCCCGATTCAAAATCATCTCTTTTTGTATATTCATCTTCTCAAGAAGTTTCAGAATCAGACTGTCTTCCTGACGAATCAATGCGTAAAATAAATGTTCCTGCTCAATCTCCTGATTGCCGAACTGGTATGCAATCTTCTCGCAATCCTGTACGGCCTGTAACGATTTCTGCGTAAATTTGTTAATGTTCATATAAAACTCCTTCCTAAAATATTCTTCTCTATCTTCCTATGTTATCCCCTATGCACAATGCCGGCTTTGTCTTCCTTCCTGTAGCATTTGGAATTCTTTTAATTTTTGTTTCGCCTCATGGCTCAGATTCGTCGGCACCTGAATCTGTACCGTCACATACTGGTCTCCTCTCTGCTCCGGATTCTTCATGGATACCACGCCCTTTCCTCTCAGGCGAATCTTACTGCCGGACTGGGTTCCTTCCTTTATCTTGCACACAACGTCGCCATATAATGTATGGACTCTTTCTTCTCCTCCGAATACTGCCGTTGTGTACGGGATCTGAATCGTCGTATAAATATCCATTCCCTTTCTTTCAAATCCCGGCTTTGTTCCCACCGTCACATGAAGCATCAAATCTCCGTTCTCTCCTCCATGTACGCCCGGACTTCCTTTTCCTTTCAGACGAACTGTCTTTCCGGTCTCAATTCCCGCCGGAATATGAACTTGTAATGACTGTCTGCTTCCGTCTCCTTTTTGCAAATGCAATACTTTATCACATCCGAACACAGCTTCTTCAAATGTGACGGAAACATCGGCTTCCACATCGGCTCCCTTTCTCGGAACGTCCTGCTGGAATCCATAATTCGAGAATCCTTCCCTGAAACCATTCCCATAAAACTTCTGCTTTGTACCCGTATTCTTTCCGCGGAATATATCTCCAAAAATATCATCAAAGATGTCATCCATATTTCCACCCTCAAAATGATATTCCCGATATCCTCCGTTCCCTGTATTCTGATAATATGTGCCGTTTTGTGGTCCTGTTCCATCGAAAGCCGCATGTCCGAATTGGTCATACAGTTTTCTCTTCTCAGAATCACTTAACACATTGTACGCTTCGGTTACTTCTTTAAACTTCTGCTCCGCCTGCGGATTCCCGCCGTTCGTATCCGGATGATACTTCTTCGCCAGCTTTCGATACGCCTTCTTAATCGCCCCATCATCTGCGCCTTTGTTCACTCCGAGGACATCATAATAATCGCGTTTTGCTGCCACAATCGTCACCTCCTGCCTTATAACAATGCCCCGGGAATTACTCCCCAGGGCCTCCTGTTGCTGTTCTATTCTTGTCCCGACCTATTCGCCTTCAATAGAAACAAATCTTCTCTGCTCTACTTCCGGAGTCTTCTCTTTCTTCGGAACAAATAATCTCAAGATACCATGTTTAAACTCTGCTTTGATATCTTCCTGTGTAACCGCTTCTCCTACATAGAAGCTTCTCTGGCAGGAACCGGTATAACGTTCACGACGGATGTACTTGCCAGTTTCTTTCTCTTTCTCATCCTGATTCAACTGTTTCGCTGCGCTGATTGTCAGATAACCGTCCTTCAGCTCTGCCTGAATCTCATCCTTGTGGAATCCAGGAAGGTCAATCTCTAATTCATAGCCGTCCTGATGTTCCTTAATATCTGTCTTCATCAGATTGTTTGCATGGTGTCCATATAATTTTTTCTCTGCTCTGTCGTCAAAGAATGGAAATTCAAAAAAGTCATCAAATAAATTGTCATTAAAAATACTAGGTCTTAACATAAGTCATATCTCCTTCCAAAATAAATACGTTTATATGTTCGGAGCATTGGAATCGGAACTCTTTTTGTTCCCCTTCCTTTGTTCTAGTTATGTTATAACACTTATTATTAGCACTGTCAATAGGTGAGTGCTAATTTTTTTATATTTTTTATTCCAATTTCTTTTTTACTTCATCTATGATTTGCAATGTACCTCGTTTTAATTGAAAAACCACATCAGCACGTTTCGCGATTTCATTCGAATGTGTAACAATAATCGCACATTTATTCAAATGATGTACGCTTTCTTCTAAAATCCGCATAATTGACAATGCGGTATCTTCATCAAGATTTCCCGTAGGTTCATCTGCTAAAATAATAGGCGCTTCGCTGGCTAATGCCCTTGCAATCGCTACACGTTGCTGTTGTCCGCCAGAAAGCTGTAACACATTTCGTTTCATTTCTTCTTTTGTCAATCCCATTTTTTCTAAAATCGGTTCGGGCGGAAATTTGCTTGTCAACTTCACATTTTCTAGTGATGTCATATAATCAATCAGATTATATGCTTGAAAGATAAAAGAAACGTGATTACGGCGATGATTTTCCAATCCCTTTTCATCAATATCTTTTCCATGAAATAAAATCCTACCTTCTGAAGCATTATCCAAACCACCAAGTAAAGAAAGTAAGGTTGTTTTCCCACAGCCAGATATTCCCAAAATGGCATATATCTTCCCAAGCTCCATCTGAGCATTGATACCATTTAATACATTTTTCTTGTTATCATAAGAATATTTTAAATCTTGTATTTCCAAAACACTCATACTGTCTCCCTTCTAACGAAAACTCTTCACACTTTTTCATCACAAACTACCGTTCATTAACTCATTTTTGCCAATATTTCACGAGGTTTTAATCGCATGGTTGAAATTGAAGATATGCTTGCTGAAATAACGACAATTCCAATCCCAAAAGCAAATAATAGAAACATTTCTTCTACTTGAATTTGAATGTCTAAATCCGGCATAATTATGCTTCCCACTTGATTCGCAACAACAGCAGCAGGAAAGTAGGAAAGAAAAAACGCAATGACAGCAATAAGAAGTACCTCTGTGATATACTGACTGATAATTGATATTTTCCTAATTCCAATGGAGAGCAAAATTCCCGTTTCGTGAATACGAGTTCTTGACCACATTGTTAAAATAAGAGAAAGAATAA
>OFMK01001049.1_pt1 | contig 22798 bp, 24 predicted proteins | sample 1541781 | NCBI WGS metagenome assembly OFMK01 (sample SAMN04209250, study PRJEB22552) | human gut metagenome | biome: gut; material: feces | host: Homo sapiens | place: USA: Oklahoma
CCGTCAACATTTCATTTAAATTTAAAGCCCGGGCAATGGTTCTGGCATTTTGAGAAACCTCCAACGTATGCGTCAGCCTTGTTCGATAGTGATCTCCCTTTGGTGATAAAAAAACCTGCGTCTTATCTTTGAGACGGCGAAAAGCCTTGCAATGGAGAATGCGATCCCGATCCCGCTGAAAGCAGGTCCGGATCACACACTCCATCTCAGGCTTTTTTCTTCCTTTTGTATTAACACTTTGCATTGCATAGGGGCTCAGCAGATTTCGTTCTTCTGCCTCCTGCTTTTCTCTGATATTCATAAAAGAACCTCCTATCCACCGATACGGCTGGTTCCGGTTGTTACAATCCGATCTTTGAAACTATGAGGGACTGACCGAAAGATCCGGCTCCGTCACCGAAATCGCATCCAAAGATATTTTCATAATCTCCTTAATTTCCGCTTCTGTCATTGACAGATATTCGGCAAGCTCCTCTACCGTTGGCTCCCTCCCAAGCTCTTTAGATAAATCTGTCGACGCTTCATCCAGACGATTGGCTTTTTTCGCCATCTGTTCTCCGACACTGTCAGAACCTTTCTGAATGGCAATTGCATCCAGCATAGAATTTTCAATGGCATTCCCTGCATGCAGCAAAAATTCCTCCTCATCGCAGCCGGTATAAATTGCCATCGCTTCCAGAAGACCGATATTCCCCTCCTGCACGAGATCTGCAAACAGCAGACCTTTTCCTGCATGCCTTCGGGCAATTTCAAGCACCGTCGGAAGCAGACAGGAAATCACATCATCACCATTTTCTTCTCCCTGAATCCATCGGCGAATGCATTCCCTTTTCCCTTTTTCATCCGGCAAATCCAGCTTCGACAATTCTTCTTCATAGAAACGAATCACACCCTGCTCTTCTTCTTTTAAGACCTCTTTCTCCTCGGACGCTAAAAAAGCTTCTGCGCCGGTTACACGGATTCCTGCCTCCTGAAAGCTTGCAACTAACAAGTTCTCTGCTTCTTCCTTTAACTGATATTCACTAAAATAATCCAGCAATTCTTCTTTGGCAATCTGATTTCCGTTGGTCTTTGCAACTGCCAAAATTTCCTGCATACTTTTTAAAAACAGCTCTTTATTCATGCAATCTCTCCTTATTTTACAAACGCGAAATAAGCAATTACTAAAATACCAAGAACGATTCGATAAACACCAAACACCTTAAAATCGTTCTTTTTAATATATCCAAGCAGGAATTTAATTGCCGCAATGGATACCAAGAATGACACCAGCATTCCTGTAATTAACACGGCAGCTTCTGTTCCGGTAAAATGAAAACCAAATTTTACAATCTTTAACAGGCTGGCTCCGAACATTACGGGAATTCCTAAGAAAAATGAAAATTCTGCTGACACCGTTCTGGAACATCCCAGCAATATTCCTCCGAGAATCGTAGCACCGGATCTTGAAGTCCCCGGTATCAAAGAAAGGATTTGAAAGACACCGATCCCGATTGCCATGGGATAGGACAGCCGATTCAAATCATCCATTGTCCTTCTGCGCTGTCTCTGATTTCGATTTTCAATTACAAGAAACAATACACCGTAAATAATCAGAGTTGCTGCCACAACCGGAGGATTATAAAAATGCTCATCCAGCCAGTCGTTTAATGGAATTCCAATCACTGCCGCCGGAAAGACAGCCAGAATTACCTTGCTCCATAAAACCATAGTGTCGCTTTTCTCTCTCCGATCTTTCTTTGGAGAAAATGGATTCAGCTTATGAAAATATAAGACCACAACAGCCATAATCGCGCCCAGCTGAATTACAACATTAAACATTTCCATAAACGAATCCGACATATTCAGCTGAATAAATTCATCTGCCAAAATCAAATGACCCGTACTGCTGATCGGAAGCCATTCCGTAATTCCCTCCACAATTCCCAAAATCATTGTTTTCAAAAATAATAAAATATCCATCTTCATCTCCTGTCATACTTTATATGCTCCCCGAATACAGATCAGGGTGTTTAGGAATTCCTAAGCACCCTGTGTTGATCTCTAAGCTTCTGTTTCTTCAATCTCTTCATCTTCATCATCGCCGAGAATCTTAACTTTCTCCTGATACAGCTCTTCTACCGCGGTAGACAATGGCTTAGATCCGTCCCGTTCTTCCACCAAAGCCATATCCCCTCCGATAATCTGTCTGGCCCGCTTTGCACTGGCAAGCACTACGGAATAACGGCTGGATATTACCTTTTCATCTTCACTTTCTCCATTGATTACTTTCATTAATTCTGTATATGATGGATGTAACATAATCATTCCTCCTATAAATCTTTCAATTCTTTTTTGGTTGTTTCTATAAAATCAAGATTATTCTCAAGCAGACATTCTTTTGCCTGAACAATCGCATGAACACGATCCACACACTCGTCGAGATCATCATTTACAACAATATAATCATATTTTGTCATATCCTCAGATTCTTCTTTGGCGCGTTGGATCCGTTTATGTATTACTTCTTCCGATTCCGTTCCTCTTCCAATCAAACGTTCTTTAATTGCAGCGGCGCTCGGCGCCGTAATAAAAATCAACAATGCATCCTGATACTGCCGTTTGATGTGAAACGCCCCCTGCACTTCAATCTCTAAAATCACATGATGTCCGGCTGCAAGTTCCTCTTCCACAAACTTTCGCGGCGTACCATAATAGTTTTCAACATATTTGGCATATTCAATAAATCCATTGTAATCAATGAGATTTTTAAATTCTTCTTCTGACTTAAAAAAGTATTCTTTTCCATGAACTTCCCCTTCTCTGGGCGCTCTGGTCGTTGCAGAAATCGAAAGACTATATCCATATTTTTCTACTAATTTTTTTGCTACCGTACCTTTTCCTACGCCGGAAAATCCAGACAGCACCAGCAGTGAACCTTTTTTTCCCATGCTTTATCCCTTCTTATTCTATATTCTGAATCTGTTCCCTAACTTTCTCAACATTGGTTTTTAATTCAATGGCATGATCGGATACTGCCACATCATTTGACTTCGATAATATGGTATTTGCCTCACGATTCATCTCCTGTGCCATAAAATCCAGCTTTCTTCCAATGCTTCCTTCTTCTCTCAGAACATCTCTCATAGACGCAATATGGCTCTTTAAACGTACAATTTCCTCATCTACTGCAATTTTATCCGCATACAATGCCACTTCTGCCACAATGCGATTTTCCTCAATGGAGGAATCCTCCAGAAATTCCTTTACCTTTTCCTGGAGTTTTATTCTATATTCTGCAATGATCTCCGGTGAACGCTGCTCAATAAAATCTACATCTTCTTCCATCTGTGAAAGTTTTTGTAAAAGATCCATTCTCAGATTCTCTCCTTCAATGGTTCTTGTCTCCACAAATTGTTCCGCAGATTCTCTCAGCGCCTTTTCTAATAATTCCCACCAGATTTCCTCATCCTGCTGCACTTCCTCAATAGAGACCACTTCCGGATATCCGGCAAGACTCTCCGCGCTTACCTGAATCTCAACCCCAAAGTCTTCCTGCATTCTGCGAAAAACTTCCATATATTCTGCCGCCATTGCCCGATTATAATGAAGTCCTACCGCGGTCTCTGATAAATCTTCGTAAGATACAAAAATATCCACCTTTCCGCGATTGGCATATTCTTTCATAATATTGCGAATCTTTGCCTCAAACATAGCAAACTTTTTTGGAAGCTTTAACGAAATATCACAATATCTGTGATTTACCGATTTCATCTCTACGGTTACTTTCTGATTTTGAGAATTGGACACTTCTCCATGCCCAAAACCTGTCATGCTCCTAATCATAAATCTATCCTTTTCCATCCTGTTGCTCTGTCATTTACAGGTTCTATTTTTTCAAATCTTATTTATTATACGCGAATCTATGTACTTCGTCAATGTTTTCCGCCAAAAACCAACGTTACTTCTGCCGTTTTACCAATACCTTCTGCAGACATTCCAGATAATGAAGAATCATGCCCTGTTTCAAAGAAACAAAATATCCTAGATCCAATTCTTCATATTTAAAATGTTTTATGCCTCCCGTCTGTGCCCTCTCCCAAAACCGCATCACTTCCTCAAATGACATAAAATAGCACGCATGACGACTTGTAAAATAAATTAAAAGAAAGCTGACCCCTCCCTGCTCTTCAAATTGACGCATAAATTCAATTTGATGTTCATGAATATTTTGAAGCGGAAAAATATCTTTGGCACATTCCTTTGCATCAAAACATATGGGAACTCCCTGCACCACTCCAATATAATCTACAGTACTTTTTTGGTCAAAATAAGCAAGCGTAATGTGCCTTGTGGCTTTGTCAAATCGAACCGGTTTAATGGATGTGGGAATTTTCTGTACCAACGCCAGCTTTTGCTGTCTGTACTTTTCATTGGTATAATTCACCAGTTCCTCTAAAACGGAACCCCGCAGCCCCTTTGTATTCCATTGATCCATTATATTCTCCCTAACAATCCTTCCTTTATTTTTTGAAACCGCTCAGGAAGAGGCGCTTCGATCACTTTTCCCGACAATTCACGGCACATGTTCATGTTTTGTGGAAACACCACCTTCCGACAGTGAAGAAGCTGATCCTTCAGTCCAAATTGCTGTTTTACTTTTTGATTCAACTGCCGGTCCCCGTATTTAAAATCTCCAACCAAAGGATGTCCGATGCTTGCAAGGTGCGCCCGAATCTGGTGGGTTTTCCCCGTAATCAGTTTGACCCGAAGCAGCGTAAATCCCTTATGAAACAGGATCGGTTCATAAAATGTCTCGATTTTATTGCCCTGCCCGTGCTTTTCTGAAGAAATTCTTACTTTATTTAATTTATCATCTTTCACTAAATACCCCGAAATACTTTGCGACTCTCGGATGCACCCCTTCACAATGCATTCATAATATTTATCAATGGTTCGATCTTTGAGCATAGAGGAAATCGTCTGAAGACCTTCTATGGTAATCCCACAAAGAATAATGCCCGTAGTATTGCGGTCCAAACGATTACAAATGGATGGCTGTACAACCTGCAGCTCTTTTTGCGTCAAAAGGCCTTTGGAGAGCACATAAGGAATGATTTGATCATTGATGGAAAGATCGTCTGGTTTCGATTTCTGAGACAACACGCCCCACGGTTTGTTTATAATCAAAACGTTCTGATCTTCATAAAGAATATCCAATTTGATTTTCTGTTTCTCAACTATTTTTTCTTCTCGAAATTTTTCTATCGTTTCTTCTGATAAATAAACAGAAATCAGATCTCCGACAGAAAGTTTCTCATTTCCTGACGCTTTCTTGGCGTTTAACTTAATGTTTTTTTTCCGAAGCATTTTATAGACAAAACTCTTTGGTGCCTGATTTAAATATTTCATCAGAAGTTTATCCAGACGCTGTCCTTTTTCTTTCTCTGTGATTTTTATTTCTCTCATTTTAGACCCTATCCAACGATTCTTACAATCCACTCTGCCGGGATGATCTTGCATAAAATTCTCACTGCCTTCATTGTCCATCCATAAACAGAAATGCTTTGCTTATTCCTTCCGTCCTTCAAAGCTTTTTTCACAACCTTTTGTGGATCAGCCATAACTAATTTTTTATAAAATTTCATTTCTTCATGGACATAAGCCCGATGAAAAAAAGCTGTATCCACCGGTCCCGGACAAACTGCAGTTACATGAATCCCTCTGGATTTTACCTCCCGTCTCAATGCCATTGCAAAACTCAAAACATAGGATTTGCTTGCAGCATAGACCGCAAATCCCGGCTGGGGCGCAAAAGCCGCCGCTGAGGCAAACTGATAGATATAAGATCCTTTCCCCAAATAAGGCAGCATCAGATGTGTTATTCTTGTAAGTGCTCTGCAATTTACATCAATCATCTCACAAATTTCATTTTCTCCCAGCGTTTGAAATTTCCCGGAAATTCCCACCCCCGAAGCATTAACTAAAATTCCCACTCTGACCTGTTCCTCTTTGAGTGTTTGCTTTAAAATCTCAAAACTGGAATCTTCTCTTAAATCTAAAAAAAACGGGCGAAGTTTCTTGTAGGGAATTTCCTTTTGAAGTTCACGAATCGCTTCTTTTTTTCTGGCAATCACCCAAATTTCTTCTAAAATCGGGTATTTTTCTGCAATTTGACAAGCAAATGCTCTTCCCATACCGGAGGATGCTCCGGTTACCACTGCAATTTTCTTCATTTCCCAGCCTTTCCTCTCAACCTAATTTCCGATAAGTTCCGTTTAATACATCGAAATAGTCGTCAATATAATAATCCGCAATCTGTAATTTTTCCTCCATTGCCTCCTTGGAATACCGGTCATTTACGGCACAAACGGTCATCCCGGCACGCTTTCCTGCCAGCATACCATAGGGGATATCTTCAAAAACCAGAGTCTCCTCCGGCTTTGCGCCAATGGCCTCGGCGGCATAAAGGTATACATCCGGCTGCGGTTTCCCCCGCTGCACTTCGTCTGAGGTACATATATCATCAAATGCATCCAAAATTCCTCTGGATTCTAAACACGCTTTTGTCAGTTCCCTGGAATTACTGGTTGCAATTCCCAGTTTCATATTTCTCCCCTTCAAAAGTGTGAGAAATTCCCTTACTCCTCGTTTCAATGGAATTTCGTGTATATAAAGCTCTGCCGCCATTTGATTCCACGTATCCATGATTTCCTCTGTACTCAAAGGCAGCTCAAAATGCTCTTTGAAATAAACTGCCGTTTCATGAAAACTGTACCCTTCCAGCTTATCATTTAGTCCTTTGGGTACTTTAAGACCGTATTGTCCAAGAAAACGCAGATCAATTTCTCTCCATATCCACATAGAATCTACTAACGTTCCATCCAGATCAAAGATCACCGATGTCTTATTTTTCAACATGTTCCGACTCCTTTAATTGGTTGATTTCTTCTTTTGTCAGTGCGCGGTACCCGCCGATCGGGAGCTGTTCATCCAGACAAAGCATTCCCATCGACAACCGTTTCAAATATAATACCCGGCTGCCAACCGCAGCCACCATCCGTTTTACTTGATGAAATTTCCCCTCTGTAATCGTAATGAGAACTTCTGATTCCGCTTCTCCAGCTGTTAAAATTTCAAGTTCTGCTTCTCTGGCAGTTTCACCATTTCCAATGGAAATTCCCTGTCGAAATGCGTTCTTCGCCGTTTCCGGGATTTTCCCTGCAACTTTTGCATAATAAACTTTTGTCACATGCTTTCTCGGAGACAACAACTCATGGGCAAGCTGTCCGTCGTCGGTCAGCAAAAGAAGACCTTCCGTATCTTTATCCAGACGGCCTACCGGAAATAACCGGTCTTTCCACGGCTCTGAAATCAAGTCCAAAACTGTTGAGTCCCGGGAATCCTTGGTTGCCGATACCACACCTGCCGGTTTATGTAGCATAAGATAATGAAATTCTTCAAAAAGCAGTCGATGATCGTCATAGAAAATCAGATCTCGGGCAGCATCCACTTTACATTCCGGCTTCCTTTCCTCTTGTCCATTGACCGTCACATGTCCCTTTTTGATCTGTTCCTTTGCTTCTCTCCTTGAAAGATTCAGACTTTCACACAGAAATTTATCCAAGCGTATTTTCTTTCCCATTACAGCCATCTCCAACTGGATGCATATTTATTTTTCATTTTTCCTTTTTGAATTTTTGCCCATCCCAGAGGAAACTCCTTTGTGCCAATCAAATGAATCCCCTCTGTCTCTGTCTCTGCCTGGAGAGTTTCACATTTCAAATATCGAATTGCATCTTCTTTGGCATCCAACGATACATATGGTGTAAATTCATCGGGGAAAAGCGCTGCCGCAAGAGACTGACTCGGTTCAAACCGCCCTTTTTTCATTTCTCCTAAAAACAGCCCTTTTCTTAATACACGAACCCCTCTCAATTCCGGTAAATCCACCGGTAAATAAAATAACTTTCCCTGATGCTCTCTCACATGCTCCCAATGAATTTCCATCTTGCATTTTTGAAAAAATTCTTCCGTTTCCACTGTAAGCTTCGGTTTTCTGACCTTTTCCACGGAAAAAGAAGGTTCCTTTCCTTCCGCTTTTTTTAACAGCGCAAGAAAATGCCCCTCCCCCTTTATTTTATGTGGCCAGAGCCGAATACAATTTTTTATTTCCGGTCTTTGATGCAGCGCCCATTCCGGGTGTCCGCAGTCAAACCCTTCACACATTTTCATAGGTACAAGAGAGAGATCTTCATTTTTTTCCAATAAATATTCTATAACCTGTTCATTTTCTTCCGGGGAAAAGGTACAGGTAGAATACAATAGCATTCCCCCTGGCCGCAAAAGCTTCACCGCATCCTCTACAATCTCTTTTTGAAGCTTTGCATATGGTTCGCTTCCCTTTTGCTGCCAATTCTTAATTTCCTGATTTCCTTTTCGGAACATTCCTTCGCCGGAGCACGGAGCATCCACTAAAATTTTATCAAAATATCCGGTCAGGGAAGGCACTAAAAATCTTGCTTCCGTACAAAGCACCACACTGTTTCGGATTCCGAACATCTCAAGATTGCGAATCAGAGCTTTGGTTCTTGAAATACTTACATCATTGGAAAACAAAACTCCCTGTCCCCTGAGCTTTGCCCCAAGTTCCGTCGATTTTCCTCCCGGAGCCGCACATAGATCCAAAACTCTGTCTCCCGGCTCTACCGGGAGATAAGCTGCCGGAGTCATAGCACTTGGCTCCTGAATATAATATAATCCTGCATGATAGTATGGATGCTTGGAAGGCTTTTCCTCCCGATCTACATAAAATCCATTCTCCGTCCATGGAACCTTCGTCACATGGAAAGGACATATTTTCAAAAACTCTTCCACTGTAATTTTTAAGGTATTCACTCGAATCCCATAAAACGCAAGATCCTCTAAATGTTGTTCATATTCTGCAAAATCATCGCCCAACAGACGTCTCATCTTCTCTTCAAATTGTATTGGTAACTTCATATATCTCCTAAGAAATGCTCTGTGCACGATAACCTTCCGCTATAATATCCAGCTGTTTGTTAAAGTGCTCTAAGCGCTCCATATCTCCTGTTTCATATATTTTATAAAATTCATCCTGAATCTTAATCACTTCATGCTTATTGGCAACTTTATAAAGATTCTGCATGGTATGGAGAATCTCAGACACAAGATTTGATTTTTTGCGAAATGAGTTCTGTGCATCCATAATCTCATCCCGAACACTTGACATTTCATGATCCAAAACATCAATTGCATCCGATGCCGCAAGAAGTTTATCCGTTACATGGGACGGAATATTACCTTTGTATTTGTATTGGAGGGAATGCTCCACTGTTGCCCAAAAGTTCATGGCAAGTGTGCGGATTTGGATCTCTGCCTGAATTTTCTTCGCTCCGTAAATCGTATTGACTTCATAATAAATAATCACATGGTAACTTCGATATCCACTGTCTTTGGACTGGGAAATATAGTCTTTCCGACTTTTAATTTCCATATCAGACCGTCCCTCGATTATTTCCAATACTTTATCAATATCTTCCACAAATTGACAGATCAATCGTACCCCCGCAATATCTTCCAATTCAGCTTCCACATTATTTACATTAATTTTTTTTCGTTGCATTTTATCTAAAATGCTCGAAATGGTTTTGACTCTCCCGTCCACCTGCTCAATTGGCGAATATCTTCCTGCTCCGCGATATTCCTGAATAATATGGCGGAATTTAAGAATTAATTCATCAACTGCCAATTCATATGGGGTAAGTATTTCTCTCCACAATTGTAATTCCATATGTACCTCCTGTACTTATCTTTTCATTATAGCATATTTTTGCCAAAAAAAATAGCCAACTTCTATTGTATGCCAAGGAAGCTGACTATATTCCAAAAATCCTATTTTACTAAAATTACCATTGAAGAAGTATGGACCCCCAAGTCAATCCACCGCCGAATCCACTGAGCACAATGTTATCACCTGAACTGAGCATTCCTTTTTTATTCATCTCATCCAATAAAATCGGAATAGTTGCTGAGGACGTATTGGCACACCGATCTACATTGATCGGGAACTTTTCCATAGGTTCTTTTAACCGTTTTGCAGCAGATTCAATAATCCGCCGATTTGCCTGATGAAGGACATAGTATTTGATTTCATCCTTCTTTACCCCTGCCGATTTTAACACCTGATCAATGCTCTTCGGCACCGTTCTCACTGCAAATTTAAACACTTCCTGACCATCCATCATGACTTGTTTCATCGGTTCCTGATCCTGAACAAGGAAATTATTTAGGTGACGTTCATCACATGTTAAAACATCTCCTTTTCCCCCGTCAGAACCTGCATCAATATAAATTTTTCTTGAATCATCCGCTTCCACGATCACACAGCCTGCACCGTCGCCAAACAAGACACTGGTACTGCGGTCGTTCCAGTCAAGAATCTTGGATAACGTCTCAACCCCCATCACCAGCATTTTCTTTCCCATTCCTGCTTTCGCATAGGCAATCGCTGTATTCAGACCGTATACAAAACCGGAACATGCTGCATTCAAATCCATGCAGACTGCATGAACTGCTCCGATTTCCTTTTGCAGTTCACAGGAAGTACTTGGAGTTGCATGATCTCCCGACAAAGTAGCCACAAAAATATGATCCAGCTCTTCCGGCATGACGCCTGCATTCTCCAACGCAATCTTTGCCGCTTTGACTGCCATGGAAGTGGTTGTATCCTGAACCGATATATGTCTGCTACGAATACCGGTTCTTGATGAAATCCATTCATCGCTTGTTTCCATCACTTTTGCAAGATCGTCATTGGTCACTAATTTTTCCGGAAGATAACTTCCTGTTCCTAATATTTTTACAGCCATAATTACTCCATTTATCTTAATCGTTTCTCTCTGTTTTACCGTTTTTGCTGACATTCTTTGTCTATCAAAGTATATTCTTTTTTTATAGATTTGTCAACAATCTCAAATAATGATGCAAACCAGTCCTCCATTACTTTCATTTACAATTTTCTCCATAGTATCCTGCAGTTTTTGCTGGCTCTCTTCTGTCATTTTCAAAGCTTTGCTCTGCATTCCATCCCCGACAAGCTGCTCCAGTGTTTTTCCGAAAATGTTCACATCCCACATGCTCTCTCCGGGTTCTCCAGATCCCTTTTCGATATATTCCATCAGATCTTTTGCCTGATATTCCTCCCCCACAATTGGAGCAATTTCCGTTGAAATATTTGCACGAATCATATGGATGGACGGAGCACTCGCTTTAATTTTTACACCATATTTATTTCCATGTTTGACAATTCTCGGCTCTTCCAAGATTATATCCTCTTTTGTCGGCGTCACAACGCCATACCCTCTCTGCTTCACTGCATTCAAAGCCTCTCCAACCTCCTCATACTCTTTTTTCTTCTGTGCCAGTTCCCGCATGATTTTAATAAACTCATATTCATTTTGAATCTGAAATCCAATGGTATCGCTTAAAAATTCATAATAATACGAGTCATCCACCGTTACCTGTATGGTTACCTCTCCTGTATCCATTGCAACCGTATCTAATTTCCAGTTTTTTATGTACCCATGATCTGTCTCTGTCTCATTTTTTTCATAAACATCTTTCATGGTTGACTTCTGATTGATAATTTCCCTTGCAGTTTCCAGCAATTCCTTTTTCAGGGGATGTTCTTTTGATAAAGTTTCCGTCCATCTCGGAACATAAAACCCAATGGATGAAATTGGGAATTCCATCAATACACTTTTCAGAATGAAATACACATCTTCTTTTTTCAGCTGCTCCAAATTCATGGGCAAAACCTTTGTATGATATTGCTCCTCTTTTTCTCTTGCCAGATTTTTTGTTTCTTCTGAGTACGGATGTACTGTGTTCAGAAGTACAACAAATGGCTTTTTTAACGTCTTTAATTGATGAATGGTCTCCATCTCCGGTTTCTCATATTGTTTTGCCTCAATTTCACCAAACGATCCGTCACAAGTTACAACCACGCCAATCGTGGAGTGTTCTGTAATAACTTTTTTCGTTCCGATCGCCGCCGCTTTGGTAAAAGGAATTTCATAATCAAACCACGGGGTCTTTACCAGTCTTTCTTCTTCCCCTTCCATGTGCCCTGTTGCTCCATCTACCATATACCCAACACAGTCAATCAGGCGGACGCTTAAATCGATTTCGTCTTCCACCTGAATGGAAACTGCTTCATTTGGAACAAACTTCGGTTCCGTTGTCATAATGGTTTTACCGCTTGAGGACTGTGGAAGTTCATCATTGGCACGATTCCTCTCATGATCATCTTCCATATTGGGAAGCACCATAAGATTCATAAAACGTTTGATAAAAGTACTTTTTCCCGTCCGAACCGGTCCCACAACGCCGATGTAAATTTCTCCGTTGGTTCTTGCTTTCATATCCTTATATACATTAAATTGATCCATAACATCCTCCTTGGATAGACTGTTAAAGTATATGCAGGAGCAAATTTAAATATGCGGATCATTTTATTTTATGATCTTCTTTGTTGCACAATTCTATCAATTCATTAGCAATCTCTACATTTGTTATTAATGATGTAATCAGCTCATTCTTAACCGCAACATAAATACTTTCCACTTTTTCTTGTTCTGTGGCGATACAAATAACTTCTGGTATTTCTAATAATTCATCCAATTCAATCCCGATCAGCTGTTTATTCCAGTTGCACTCTATTAACTTTCCTTCATTGTCATAATAATTATAAGAAATATCACCCTTGATCATATCCATATTTTTCTCTTCTTGTCCGGACTCCAAAAGATAGTTTTCGGTCAGTTCAAAATATTGCCGCGCATTTCCAACTCCTACAATTGCAATATCGGCATTCCTCGCTTTGTCCAAAACATTCTTTATAAAGTGTTGTTTCATTAAAATTTCCCTTGCCATTATACTATCTACCATAATCGGCGCATGAAGCTGTTCACTTTTTGCTCCGGAATTATGTGCAAAATACTTGCATACATTATTTGCTTGAATCTCCCAACGCTCTTCCCCTAATCCTCCTGACATGGGAACAAACACCGTCCCGGTTAAAGGGAACGATGTTGTAAAATTCAGTGCTATTTCTCTTGTCATTCTTCCTGCTGCAACCGCAATATATTTCGCTTTAGATATTTTTCTTGCCAAATATTTACTGGTTTCAACAGCTATTTTTTTACGTGGAGCTCTGCTATTGAATGTATCAACAATAAAGACGTCATTTATTCCAAAAAGCTGTTCGATCTTTTTTTCCAACCCGCGATGAGGATACAGGTTTTTATCTTTAATCGTTATTTCTACAATTCCTTCTTTGCGAGCTTTTATCAGAAGCTTCGAAACCAAAGAACGACTCATACACATTTTTTTTGCGATTTGCTGCTGTGTTAATTGTTCATCATAATACATATGTGCAATTTCTATCATAACTCGAACATCTTCTGTACCACTCATTTTTCTCTCCTAAATTCTCTGAAAAACTCTCATAGCCCGTTGAACATCTTCTTTCAATCGATCTGTTGCATATAACGACATCTGATCGTAAAAGAAAGGATGATCCTGTTTCCAATATTCACTTGATGCCTGTCCGGCAGTAGTATTCATATAGGTATAGTAATTCACCTTGCAAATCCCATTTTCAATTGCCACCTTATAGTCTGCATCCGAAACACCTGATCCCCCGTGCATGACCAATGGTATTTTTATAGTATTCCTGATTTTCTTCACTCTGTCAAGATCTAATTCAGGTTCTGTTAAATATACACCATGCGTTGTTCCAAACGCAATTGCCAGACAATCAACATTTGTCTCATCAACAAATTTTTTTGCCATATCCGGATCTGTATAAATATCATCAAAATTTTCATAATCTTCTTGCTGATCCTGCACCGATCCTTCCCCCACAACTAATTTTGAAGTAAATACATGTCCAAGTTCAGCTTCTACACTCACACCTGCTGCGTGTGCAATTTTTACGATTTCTTTTGTTTCTTTCATATTTGTTTCAAAATCTTTCGCAGATGCATCATACATAACAGACGTAAACCCAAGGCGAATCGCCTGTACACATCGCTCAAAACTGCTTCCGTGATCCAGATGTACCGCAACCGGCACTTTTGCCCTTTTGGCGTAGTACAAAAGAATCGGCCCAATCTCATCTAGACTTATAATATCATCATGACTTTGAGCATGTTGTAAGATTACCGGACAATTTAATTCTTCCGCTGCTTTTATTGTCCCGCGAATCGCCTCTAACGTTGTTCCATTAAATGCTCCTACTGCTTTTTTCTGTTTTTTCGCATCTTCTAATAATTCTTTTAATGTAACTAACATATACTATCTCCTTTTCTGCTATTTTGTTAAATCTACGTTAAAGTGATTCAATAAGATTTTCTCTGCTTCTGCATTCCAACATCCCTGATGATTTTTACAGGAAGCTGCTAATTTTTCAAACAATGGATCTTCTTTTCCTAATTCTTCAAAATCATCAATTGCTGTTAATGGCAGGTTAATCTGAGTGTAAATCATTTTCTTTCCACCCGGAATCTTTGGAAGATTCAAGGTGGCATCAATCGCACTCTCTAATCCACCAATATGCGTTACCATAACTGTTGGCTGAATAATTCCCTCCTCCATCAAACGGAGTGTATCGATCAAGTCATCTTTTGTACTTCCTGTAAACCCCACTGTATGTGTTCTTGAATAATGTACATTATAAAAATTAATACTTGCAGATAATTCTTTATCAATAGGTCCTGCAAAGAAATTCAGGCAGCCATCCTCTGCAAGTAATTGATCTGCTTCTTCAATCAATGCTTGAACCGGTGCATATACAAATACATCGTCAAATCCATGACCATTTGTTAGTTCCATTAAATTTTCAATTAATTTCTCGTCTTTTCCATTTACAAATTTCAATTGCTTATTATATGTATTTCTTGGAATTAATACTTTCTCTGCTCGAGCTAATCGTTCCTCAGTGACATCAACCGCTACGATCATTCTTGCTCCATCCTTCATCTGAAGTCCATAATCAACACATTCTAACCCCATTGGTCCACATGCCCCCAAAACAATCTGGTAACCGTCTTTTTTTACTTCCATCGTATGTTCATGGTTTTGTTTTGATGTGTGATACATTCTTCTATATCCGGCAGCTATGCACGCAGCAGGTTCTGATAATGATGCCTCGAAGAAGGAGTCTCCTTCAAATGGTATTAAACAATCCAGTTCCATAACTTCTTTGGGAAGAATGCTGTATGTACTATCCCCACCACAAAATTCATAATAATATCCCGGAGTTAGTGTTTTTCCATGATAATTCATATCCGGTTGAATTGTAAATTTCATTCCTTCTTTGTATTTTTCTTTCCACTGTTCCCCAACCTTAACAATAATTCCTGACATCTCATGCCCTACGATCGCAGGATGATTTTTTAAATCCCTGGATGCTCGTTTATGTTTTTCTCCCTGCTGACACAACTTATATGTAGACATACACACACTATCCGTAATGATCTTTACAAGAATTTCATCATCCTTTAATTCCGGAAGATCAAATGTATCCAATCTTAAATCCTTAACTCCATATAAACGAATTGCCTTTGTTTTCATGTTTGCACCTCTTTCTGTACTGCTTCTTGTTGCTATGTACTTAAAATATCTTTCTGAAAATTTTTTGTCAATCTTTTGATTTACATTGGAACAAATGACATATTTTCAGCAACTTGTTTTATTTCCAATACATCTTTTTGTAGAATATGTTCCAATATACCCATTTTCATTGACTTATTTCATCCATTATCGCTAAAATAAGTCCAACATTTGATGAATTTTTAGTAGAAAGGAGGAAATTAGTGGTTTTGATTTATGAAGTTAATTAACAGTCAACAGGCTCTTGCTCTTACATCTACTTTAGAACAAAGAGCCACTTAACTATGATCTTTTAAATATTTAGGAGGATTATCTATGAATTTTGTTGTAAAAATCGCAGAGGGATTCACCGGTATTGTTTCTGCCGGCGGCACAAATTTGGTTTCTTTAATCACCGGTATCTTGCCAAATGTATTAGTTTTGTTAACTTTCATTAATGCCTTAATCAGTCTGGTCGGTGAAGAAAAGGTTATGAATTTCTCTAAAAAATTAACCCGATTTCGTCTTCTAAGATATACATTGCTTCCCGTTATGGCTATGTTTTTCCTTACAAACCCAATGGCATACACCATTGGTCGATTTGTAGAAGAGGAAGAAAAACCTGCTTTTATTGATTCGGCTTTTTCAATTGCACATCCTTTGACCGGTCTGTTTCCTCATGCCAACCCCGCGGAATTATTTGTATGGACAGGAATTGCTTCAGGTATTACCACACTCGGTCAGTCAACGACACCGTTAGCCGTCCGTTATCTTCTTGTTGGTATTATTGTCATTTTTATTCGTGGAAACATCACTGAGTTTGTCACAAGAAAATTAATGAATCGTGAAAAAAAACAAAAATAGGAGGATGTACATATGAAAAAGCCAGTTGTTAAAATTACTCGTGGAACAAACGGATGGGGTGGTCCCCTTACCATCAGTGAAACTTCTACTCAAAAGGTCGTCGCATCAGTAACCGGTGGAACAATTCATCCTTTAGCCCAAAAGATTGCAGATCTTTTAGAGGTTCCTGTTGTTGATGCATTTAATAATAAAGTAGAGCCTGAAACTATGATCATTGCGGTTGTTGATTGTGGCGGAACCCTTCGTTGTGGTGTATATCCTAAAATGGGTGTCAAAACCATTGATATCCATCCGATTTCACCATCCGGTCCGCTCGCGAAATATATCACACAGGAGAATTTTGTATCCAGAGTAAAAGAAGAAAATGTCTTTCTGGATGACGAAGCAGATGCTGCAGTACCTACAGAAAGCAAAGTCTCAGAAGAATCCTCTCATATTTCTTCACAGTCAGATCCCCACACTCCTTTGAAAGAAAACAATCAGAAAGGAATTGTCGGCTTTATGACGTCCATCGGACGTGGAATCGGAAGTATTGTCAATGTTTTTTATCAGGCGGGTCGTGATACTTTAGACGTTGTATTGAAGAACATACTTCCATTTATGATCTTTGTCAGCATCATTGTTGGTATCATTAATTACTCCGGTATTGGAAATGTTCTGGCAAATACCATTAAACCTCTTGCCGGAAGTCTTCCGGGATTGCTCGCATTGTCTGTTTTTTGTGCAATTCCTTTTTTATCGCCTGTCCTCGGACCAGGCGCTGTAATTGCTCAGGTCATCGGAGTTCTTTTAGGTGTCGAAATCGGAAAAGGTACAATTCCTTTGGCATATTCTCTGCCTGCCCTATTCGCTATTAACTCACAAGTTGGATGTGACTTTGTCCCTGTTGCGTTAACCCTGGCAGAAGCTGAAGATGATACAGTAAATTACGGAGTTCCGGCAATGTTATTTTCCAGACTTATCACCGGACCAATCGCCGTACTCATTGCTTTTGCTCTGAGCTTTGGAATGTACTAAAAAATATATCTTAATTTTTCTGCAAGAATGAAATAAAGAAAGACCAGAATCAGCAAATTGTGAAACTGGTCTTTTTGGTTTTCTCTTTTTTGGTTTTTCTATTTTTCCCCGAAAAATAACTTTTTCGCTCCCTCTACCGGCATATCTTTTCCTGTAAATAGCTTAAAAGAAGCGATTCCCTGCCACAATAACATTCCTTTTCCCGGAATTGCAACACATCCATGCTCTTTTGCTTCTCTTAACAATCTGGTCTCTTCCGGATTATATACTGCATCCGCTACAACCAGTCCTTCATGAAACATGGAGGTATCTGTGATCACAGTCGTATCTTCTTTCGGTTTCATTCCAAGCATCGTTCCGTTCACCAAAATGTCTGCCTCATCAAGTCTTTCACGCATCACTTCTTTCGCATCCAAATCATACAATTCAATCTTACATGCCGAAACCTTCTCGCGAACTTTTTCATGAAGTTTCTCAGCTCTCTCAAAGAAAGAATCTCTCGGATTAAACACCGTGATAGATTTTGCTCCGTCCAGCGCACACTGTACCAAAATAGCCGTAGCAGCTCCCCCCGCACCAAATAATACAAGATTTTTGTTTTCAACGCTAACCCCATGATCCTTTAAATTGGCAACAAAACCTTCCCCGTCTGTAATATGTCCATACAGCTTTCCATTCCGATTCACAATGGTGTTGACAGCCCCAATCAACTCAGAAGCCGGGGACAGTTCATCCATATTTTGCGCTGCCGCCGTTTTATCCGGCATGGTTACATTACATCCTTGTATATCCAAAAGACGCATTGTTTTCACAAAATCTGCCACCTGATCCTCTTTAATATCAAATGCCAGATAAGCCCCGTCGACTCCGCATGCTTTCAGTCCGAAATTCTGCAGCGCCGGGGATGCAGAATGTGCCACCGGTGATCCGATCACCGAAAATAATTTTGTTGTTCCTGTAATTCTTTCTTCCATTTGTCTCTTCTCCTATCTATTTTCCAGTTCATCATCTAGTATAAATTTTCTGACACTCAGGAGCGCAGAATATCCTGAATCAATTCTCTCTCATCCATATGATATTTTACACCTTTGATCTCCTGATAATCCTCATGTCCTTTTCCAGCTAAAATAACAATATCTCCCTTTTGCGCATGTTCCATGCAATAGCGGATGGCTTCTTTCCGATCCGGAATCGTGACATATTCTCCCGGACCTTTCTGCACACCGACTAAAATATCATTGATAATATCCATCGGCTCTTCGTTTCTCGGATTATCAGAAGTAACAACGGTCAAATCCGCAAGGTTTGAAGAAACCTCACCCATCTCATAACGTCTTGCCCTGGCGCGATTCCCCCCGCAGCCAAACAGACAATAAATCTTATTTGGTTCATATTTCCGAATCGTTGTTAAAAGGCTCTCAAGACTCATGGCATTATGCGCATAATCAATCATCAGCGTATACTCTCCCGGAGTCTTTATAATCTCCAGCCGTCCCTTGACCTGAATGGTATTTAGAGCAGAAAGAACATCCTCTTGTCGGATTGCCATATGACGACATAACGAAATGGCTGCCAACGAATTATAGACAGTAAAATCCCCCGGAATATCCACATGGACATTATACTCCTGTTTTCCCTTCAAATCATACGATACGCCAAGATACCCCGGTTCTTGTATTCTTCTGATATGTTCTGCGTAAACATCATTGGAGGAACTCATACCATATGTTTCAATCTGACAGGTATGATCTTTGATAATCCGCTCAACATAATCATCATCTCCGTTGACAATTCCCTGTTTGCACTGCTGAAACAAAAGACTTTTGCAGTGAATATAGTCATCCATATCTTTATGTTCGTTTTCTCCGATATGATCTTCCGCCAGGTTTGTGAAAATTCCATAATCAAAGGTAAAACCACTGCATCGATGCAGCATCAGCCCCTGAGAGGAGACCTCCATAACAACATTCTGAATTCCCGCATCTGCCATTTTTCGGAAAGACTCTTGAATCACATAGGATTCAGGTGTGGTATTCACAGAAGGAATTCTTTCATCTCCAATGATGGTTTCAATGGTTCCAATCAAACCGGTGCGCTGCTTTGCATGTTCTAAAACTGCCTGTATCATATAAGTTGTCGTAGTTTTTCCTTTGGTTCCCGTAATGCCAATGGTCGTCAGTTCTTCTGCCGGATACCCAAAATAAGCCGCCGACATTTCTGCCAGAGCAAGTCTTGTGTTCTGTACTCGAATCACCGTGATTCCTTCCGGCACCGCTGCTTCTTTTTCTACAACCAGCGCTGCTGCCCCCTGTTCGGCTGCCTGAGCCGCAAACTCATGACCATCAAATGCAGCCCCGGAAATACATACAAACACACTGTTTTTTTCTATTTTTCTGGAATCATATACTAACGTCGAAATTGTAGTTTCCACGGTTCCCTGCACAAGAGAATACTCCAAACGCTCCAATAAATCTTTTAAAATCATGATCTTTCTCCCTTTTTCTCTGCTTGCCTCTTTTCCCTATCGGATTGTCTCCGGAAGCTCGATCTCTCCATCAAAAACCTTTGTGGCTGGTCCGGTCATAAAAATCGTATGTTTCTCCCGATCATATTCAATTTCCAGATCTCCTCCAAGAAGATGTACAAGAACTTTACTGCCTGTTTTATGATTTAAATAAGAAGCATATGCACTGGCACACGCGCCGGTTCCACAGGCAAGAGTCTCTCCGGATCCGCGCTCCCACACCCGCATCTTAATAGTGTGATCATCCACTACTTCCACAAATTCTGTATTCACCCGGTCCGGAAACATCGGATGATTTTCAAACTTTGGTCCAAGTTTTTCAAGATTTAAATCATCCACGGAATCTACAAATACAACTCCATGAGGATTTCCCATGGAAATACAGGTAATGCGATAAGACTTATCATCCACAATCACCGGCTGATCAATGATTTCCGAAAGATCATCATAAATCGCCGGAATCTTTGCCGCTTCCGTCACCGGCGCTTCCATATCAACTTTCACCAGAACTACTTTCCCATCTTCTACTGTGAGCTCCAGTTCCTTCATGCCGCCTTTTGTCTCAATTACAATTCTTTCTTTATCTGTCAGCCCATAATCATAAACATATTTTGCAATACAGCGCACACCATTGCCGCACATCGCTCCCTCGGATCCATCAGAATTATACATCTCCATCCGAAAATCTCCTTGATCTGACGGACAAATACAAATCATTCCGTCAGAACCAACGCCAAAATGCCGGTCACTGACAAATTCTGCTGCCTTACTCTTATCTTTAATTGTCTCTTCAAAACAATTTACATATACGTAGTCATTTCCACAACCGTGCATCTTTGTAAATTTCATGGAATCACTCCTTTTTGATTTTTTACTATTTTATCATAATAAAGTACAAATTGTACAGAAATTTATAGAATCAATAATTTCTGTACTAGTCCTATCAGAAAAAAAGGCTGTGAAAAAGTAACAACTCTTTCACAGCACTCAAATCAATGAATATTTCCAATCTTAACTTTTACGCTTCCAGAAGTTTTTCCACTCCTGCTTTCATAACACAGACACAAAACAATTCCATTGCCTGCTGCAGTTCTTCTACAGTCGGATAACTTGGGGCAATCCTTAAATTGCTGTCCTGCGGATCCTGCTGCAGCGGATAGGTCGCTCCCGCACCGGTCAAAACAACCCCTGCTTCTTTTGCAAGACGCACAACTTCCTTTGCGCATCCCGGAAGAACGTCAACGGATACAAAATATCCCCCCTTCGGACGTTCCCATGAGATTAATTCACTGCCGCCTAATTTTTCCTCCAGAGTATTGAGCACCGTCTCAAATTTCGGTCTCATACTTTCTGCCAATTTTTTCATGTGACTGCGGACACCCTCTGCATTCCGGAAAAACTGTACATGACGAAGCTGATTGATTTTATCAAATCCAATGGTCTGAGCTCCCATAATTTTTTTAATTTCCGAAATGTTTTCTTCACTTGCGGCAACCATAGATACTCCGCCGCCCGGAAAAGAAATCTTAGATGTGGAAAAGAAATAATACGGGCGATTTGGATTTCCTGCTTTTTCACATTCTTTTAAAATATCCTTTACTTCCACATCTTCAAATACCCAGTGAACACCATATGCATTATCCCAGAAAATTTTAAAATCCTTCGCAGCAGTCTTCATAGATGCCAGACGACTCACAGTTTCATCACTGTAACAGATTCCCTGAGGATTGGAATACTTCGGAACACACCAGATTCCTTTGATTGAGGCGTCCTCCGCCACAAGCTGTTCCACCTGATCCATATCCGGACCTGAACTTGTCATTTTTATCGGAATCAATTCCATTCCCAACGTTTCACTAATGGTAAAGTGACGATCATATCCAGGACTCGGACAGAGAAATTTCACTTTTTCCAGCTGTCCCCATGGTTTTTCTCCCATAGTTCCAAAGACATACAATCGCATCATCGCATCAAACATCAGATTCAGACTGGCATTTCCTCCTACAATCAGCTGCTGTGCCGGAATATCCAGCAATTCGCTAAAGAGCTGCTTCATCTCGGGAATTCCATCTAATACGCCATAGTTGCGGACATCCATCCCTGCTTCCGTATGATAATCTTCCATAGCTTCCAACATCTGATTGCTGTAATCAATTTGGCTCGGCGCCGGTTTTCCTCTTGACATATCCAAAGACAAATTTTTATTTTTCCATTCCCCATATTTTTTATCAATTTCTGCCTTCAGTGCCTGCAATTCTTCCTTTGATTTTGATTTCCATGATTCCATCGTCACCATTCCTCCATTATTCTTGTCTCTTTAATCTTCTTTCTCCCATTCCAGGCTATGATACTCTTTTTTACGTTCCCTCAGCAAAAGATTCATAACCTCCTCTTTTGGATCGGCATGTTCAAAAAGTACGCGATTCACAGATTCCACAATCGGCACGGAAACACCGCATTTTTTTGCAAGTCCCAAAGCTGCTTTGGCTGAATATACACCTTCCACTACCATCTTTACTTCTTTCATTGCCTCATCTGCCGTCATTCCTTTTCCCATCAAATATCCCGCCTTGCGGTTACGGCTGTGTACACTGGTACAGGTTACAATCAAATCTCCCACACCGGTCAGGCCTGAAAATGTCTCCGGTTTTCCTCCCAACGCAACTCCAAGGCGAGATAATTCCGCAATTCCTCTTGTCATCAAAGCTGCCTTGGTATTATCTCCATATCCAAGAC
>OFMK01001051.1_pt1 | contig 22788 bp, 22 predicted proteins | sample 1541781 | NCBI WGS metagenome assembly OFMK01 (sample SAMN04209250, study PRJEB22552) | human gut metagenome | biome: gut; material: feces | host: Homo sapiens | place: USA: Oklahoma
CAGTAAAAATAGCAAGTTGAACTTTGCTCAGAACAGAGAAAAAATGGTTACATTTAATTTGTACTTTTTCTTGACATAGGACCAGGTGGGGAAAATGGTTATTACAATGATAAGTTTGATGACCGGATGCGTCTTAAATATTATTTTAGATCCTGTTCTGATTTTCGGATTGGGTCCGTTTCCGAAGATGGGAATTCAGGGAGCTGCGCTGGCAACCGGGATTGGACAGACAAGTGCTCTTATTATTTATCTGGTTGTATATTTTCTGCGGCCGATTCATGTGAAAGTTCAAAAAAAATATTGGAAATTAGAAAAGCGGTGTGGCTTTCAACTTTATGCGATCGGTATTCCTGCAACGCTGAATATGGCGCTGCCATCATTTCTGGTGTCAGCCTTGAATGGAATACTTGCTTCTTTTGGTGAGACGTATGTTGTTGTTTTAGGCGTCTATTATAAGCTTCAAACGTTTTTGTATTTGACGGCAAATGGTATGATTCAGGGAATGCGTCCTCTGATGAGTTATAATTACGGAGCAAAAGAATTTCAGAGGGTAAAAAAGATTTACGGAACAAGCTTTTGCATTGTCGCTGGGATTATGGTTGTCGGAACTGGCATTTGTCTTGCCTGGCCCCAGAATTTGATGGGATTATTCACCCAGAATCCGGAGACGTTGGAAGAAGGAGCCAAAGCACTTCGCTTCATTTGTATTGGTTTTGCCGCATCTGCCGTATCTGTTGTTTCCGCGGGAGCATTTGAAGCTCTTGGAAAGGGAATTCAGTCATTTTTGATCTCGTTGCTTCGTTATGTAGTGGTCATTGTTCCGACAGCATATCTTTTGAGTATGGCGCTGGGAGTTCAAGGCGTCTGGCATAGTTTTTGGATTGCGGAAATTGTAACGGCAGTGTTTGCCTGGGTGCTTTATCGAACGTTGATCGGACAGAGGGCTAATGCGAAGGAGAAGGAAGCTTTGACAGAAAAACTCCAATAGATTACAATAGAAAGAAAATGCAGGAGGCAGTGATGGAAGGTATTTCAATGATTGAAGTCCGATATGCAGAAACAGATCAGATGGGAATTGCCCATCATAGCAACTATCCCATTTGGTTTGAAGTTGCAAGAACGGAGTTTATTAAAAAAACAGGAATTACATACACCGATGTTGAAAAGGCAGGTATCATCACTCCGCTGACCGGACTGGAATGTAAATATAAAAAGGCTGCATTTTATGAAGATCAGCTGGAGGTTCATGTCTTTCTGACAAAATTGACGCCGGTTCGTCTGGAGTTTTCTTATCGAGTGATTCGCGATGGGGAAGTCATCGCTGAGGGAAAAACGACTCACGGGATGGTGGGCAAAGACTTGAAACCATTCAATGTAAAAAAAGAACATCCGGAAATTTACCGGATGTTTGAAGCGGCGCTGAACAGCGATTTCTAAAGATAAAGCGGACAAAGTCACTTTAACTTTCAAATTCCTATATTGCAAGAAGACTGATTTGTTCAACTAAAATCAATCGCATAAGCTGATGGGGGAAGGTCATATGACTGAAGCTGAGTTTTAGATTTCCGCAGGAAATGACCTCTTGGGACAGACCAAGAGACCCTCCGATGATAAAAGTGACGTTGGGGATACTTTCTTGCTTCCATTGGTTCCATTTCTTTTGAAATTGTTCTGTGGAATAAGAACATCCTTCGATACACAGTGGTATGATCATGCCATCCGTAGGAAGCTTTGCAAGAATTCTTTTCCCCTCTGTCTCTTTAATTTTTTGTTCTTCTTTTTCACTGGCGTTGTCCGGTATTCTTTCATCTGCCACTTCAATGATCTGGAAAGATATTTTTCTCGTTAAGATGTCTGAATAATATTTGATCAATTCTTTTAGATATGTTTCTTTTAATTTTCCAACGCAAATAATTTGAATTCTCATAGACCCTCTCCGTTCGTTGTTTTGATAAATCAGCGATATTTCTTTTTTCTTATTCTACAATATTTACGAATATTTGCCAAATTGAATGTCTAATTACCAGCCATTTTTCAAGGACTTTATCATACTCTCCGGGGCGCTCGCAAAAACATCGTGCTTCGCACTGGACGGAGCACGCCCGATAAGGTATAATAAAAGGAATCTGTAGCTATATTGATAAAAATTGGAGGAATGACATTGAAGCTTAGAAGATCAACAGTGATTTTGATGGTATTAAGCTGGATTTTGTTTCTTGGGGCATGCTTTTTTGCTTATCGGAAACTGGATCAGGCATATACGGCAAAGCTTACCAATGAAAAGATTTTTAAAGAGAATCAGGATACAAAAGATCAGGAAATTTCGTCGAAAGCAGTTCAGGAAACTTCGGATTTGGACAAGGGCATATCAGAAGACGAAAGGGCTCGTGCACAGGCTGCTCAAAATTTTGTGGAAACATATTATGCGTATTTGCAAAAACATGATTTGGCAAAACTTAAAACAATGGTGGAAGATCAGCAGGAGATGACGCAGCGGTATCAAAGTATGAGAAATTATGTGGAAGAATATCAGGATCTTGATTATTTGACACAGCGGGGAGCAGATCAGAATTCTTATCTTGTCTATGTTACATACCAGATGAAGATAAAAAATATCAAAACGCCAGCCCCTGGTATGACGGCTTATTATGTAGTGAAATCCGGAAATTCATTTCGTATCTGCAATAATGATAAGCGGGATACAAAGAATATAGAAAATGCCAAAAAACAAAGTCAAAACAGCAGGGAGGTCAGATCGCTCATTCGCAGAGTCAATAAAAGGTATGAAAGAGCGATTCGGGCAGACCGTCAGCTGAAAGAATTTTTAGAGGATCATTAGGCTTATGATGAGATTTGAAATCTATCTTTTTCAGAAAAAAACACAGGATCCTAACATGTATCAGCAGGCAATAGAAGAGTATTTAAAACGACTGAGCGCTTATGCAAAAGTTTCCGTGTTTTATCAGAAAAATCAAAAGAAGTTGGAGAGAGTAATGTCGCAGCCCGGAAAACATTTTTATGTAACGCCGGGGCGTGACAGTAAGAAGAGTGAGGAGTTTGCAGAGATGATCAGTGATCTTTCAGTTGTAGGCGAATCCAAAGTTTATTTTTATATTGGAGATTTTGATTCTTATCAAATGGAAAAATTTCATGTGTCATCCTTTTGTCAAAATGGGTCCTTGACTTCGGTTATTTTGTTAGAACAGATTTACCGGGCATATAGGATTTTAAATTGTCAGCCTTATCATAAATAAACCAAATATTTTGTATCAAAAAAGAAAATGGAAGAGAATTGATCGAGATGATATAATGAGGAACAGGAAAATGGATAAGAGAGAGGTTCCTTCATGACTGATGAAAATAAGGAGTAGTAAAATGGAATTTAAAACACCGACTTTGGAAGACAAAGAGGAATTAGATTATTATTTGACACAGGATTCTACGAGAAGCTGTGATTTTAATACCGCGAATATTATTTTATGGAACCGGTTTTATGATATGACGTATGCGATTATCGACGGACTGTTTGTTGCACATACCGAAGAAGAAGGCGGTTCTTTTTCGTTTCCTATGGGAAAGGGAGACAAGAAAAAAGTTTTAGAATGTTTGATGAAAGAATGTAAAAAGCAGGGAGTTCCATTTGTACTTCACGGCGTGACACATGAAATGGAAGAGGAATTCCTGAAAATGTTTGGAGAAATCTATGAAATTGAATATGATCGCGACGAGGCAGATTATATTTACGATCGAGAAAAGCTTGCGACTCTGAGCGGAAAAAAACTGCATGGAAAGAGAAACCATATCCACCGCTTTGAGGATAACCATCAGTGGTCCTATGAAAAGCTTTCCGATGAAAATCAGTTGGAGACCCTAGCAATGCTGATGGAATGGAAGCTTGCCAATTGTGATCCGCAAGATTTGGAGAAGCATGAAGAAATTTGTGTATCCAAAAACAGTCTGATCTATTATAAAGAGCTTGGACTTGTGGGAGGCGTTTTAAGAGCCGATGGGAAAATTGTAGCATTTTCCATTGGCGAGCCGGCTCTGAATCCGGATACCTTTGTAGTTCACATTGAAAAGGCGTTTCCTGAAATCCAGGGAGCTTATCCGATGATCAATCAGCAGTTTGTGCTGCATGAGATGGAAGGGTTTCGCTATGTAAACCGCGAAGAAGATTTGGGGGAAGAAGGACTTCGCAGAGCTAAAATGTCTTATCGTCCCGTATTTATGGAAGAAAAAGGGTTTCTTCGTTTAAAATCAGAAGTAAAGAATTGACACTAACTGTCGAAAAATGTAGAATTGGAATAAGGATAAGCAATTAGGAGGAACATTGTTATGAAACATTTGATAGATCCTATGGATCTAAGTGTAGAGGACATTGACGGTTTGTTAAATCTTGCGGATGATATTTCCAAAAATCCTGAGAAATATCAGGATGTGTGCAGACATAAAAAACTGGCAACGTTATTCTTTGAGCCAAGCACGAGAACACGGCTGAGTTTTGAGGCTGCAATGCTGGAATTGGGAGGAAATGTTCTTGGATTTTCTTCGGCGGATTCCTCTTCCGCATCGAAGGGAGAGAGCGTTGCCGATACTGCGAGGGCCGTTGCCTGTTATGCAGATATCATTGCAATGCGCCATCCAAAGGAAGGCGCGCCGATGGTGGCATCCAAATATGCCGGTATTCCGATAATCAATGCCGGGGACGGGGGGCACAATCATCCTACGCAGACATTGACGGATTTGCTGACAATCCGAAGAGAAAAAGGGCGTCTTCATAATTTTACCATTGGATTTTGCGGAGATTTAAAGTTTGGAAGGACCGTACATTCCCTGATTAAAGCGTTATCCAGATATGAAAATATTCAATATATTATGATTTCTCCGGAGGAGCTTCAGATTCCGGAATATTTAAAAAAAGATGTTTTTGAGAAAAAAGGGATTGCTTTTCGACAGGTAGAGAAGATGGAGGATGTGATGCCGGAACTGGATGTGATCTATATGACTCGTGTCCAGAGAGAACGTTTTTTCAACGAAGCTGACTATATAAGACTAAAAGACAGTTATATTCTTGATATGGATAAATTAAAGAATGCAAAGAAAGATTTATCCATTCTTCACCCGCTTCCGCGTGTAAATGAGATTTCTATACAGGTGGATCAAGATCCGCGGGCGTGCTATTTTCGACAGGTTTTAAATGGAAAGCATGTAAGAATGGCGTTGATTATGGAATTGCTGGGGGTGAAAGCAAATGAATATTGATAGCATTAAAAATGGAATTGTGCTGGACCATATTACAGCAGGCAGGGGAATGGATATTTATCAAAGTCTTGGGCTCGATCGTCTGGACTGCAGTGTTGCGATCATCAAAAATGTGAAAAGCAATAAGATGGGGAAAAAAGATATTATCAAAATTTCGGATAATTTTGAAGTGAATTTTGATGTGTTAGGTTATATTGATCCGGATGTAACGGTTTGTATGATTGAAAATGGCGGTGTGAAATCAAAACATAAAGTGGAACTGCCAGAGACCATTATTAACATTGCCAAATGCAAAAATCCAAGATGTATTACATCCGTAGAGCAGGAGATTGACCATGTATTTCGTTTGGCGGATAAAGAAAATCAGATTTACCGCTGTATTTATTGTGAATCCAAGCTGAAAAAATAGAGGTTAGAAACAAGAGGTATCCATGAAACAGGAAGGCAGAACAAATATGAATCGTGTGAAAAAGGATATCAGCAGTCCGGAAAGTTTTACTCCGCCGGAGGAATTAAGGCAACAGCTGATTACTACCATGCAAAATATTTATGATGAAGAAGATGTGGAAGCCGTGAAGAAGGCTTATCAGATAGCTTTTAAAGCTCATGACGGGCAAAAGCGAAAGTCGGGAGAACCATATATTATTCATCCTATTTGTGTTGCCATTATCCTAGCAGAGCTTGAACTGGATAAAGAGACTATCATGGCAGGGCTGCTTCATGACGTTGTGGAGGATACCGAGGCAACCCATGAAGGACTTGTCAGAGAATTTGGAGAGGAAGTAGCATGTCTGGTAGACGGAGTCACAAAGCTCGGGCAATTAAGCTATTCCAAAGATAAAATAGAAGTTCAGGCAGAAAATTTGCGCAAAATGTTTCTGGCTATGGCGAAGGATATTCGTGTAATTTTAATTAAACTGGCGGATCGTCTGCACAATATGCGGACGATGCAGTTTATGCGTCCGGAGAAACAAAAAGAAAAATCCAGAGAAACAATGGACATTTATGCTCCGATTGCACATCGGCTTGGAATTTCCAAGATCAAAGTAGAGTTGGATGATCTTTCCCTTCGATATTTAAAACCGGAAGTCTATAAAGAGCTGGAGCGGTCTCTTGATTCTGCCAAGGATGAGCGGGAGGCCTTTATCAAAGAGATTGTAGAGGAAGTCCGGGGGCATATTCAAAGGGCTGGGATTCAGGCAGAGATTGACGGCCGTGTAAAGCATATGTTCAGCATTTATAAAAAAATGGTAAATCAAAACAAGACCATTGATCAGATTTACGATTTATTTGCTGTGAGAATTAAAGTGGATACAGTAAAAGATTGTTATGCGGCTTTGGGAATTATCCATGAAATGTATAAACCGATTCCGGGAAGATTCAAAGATTATATCGCAATGCCGAAACCCAATATGTATCAATCACTGCACACGACGCTGATCGGACCGGAAGGACATCCTTTTGAAATTCAGATCCGAACATTTGAAATGCATCGTGTCGCTGAATATGGTATTGCGGCTCACTGGAAATATAAAGAAGATAGGAATACCAAAGGAGTAAATAAAGAAGAAGAAAAATTAAGCTGGCTTCGAGAGGTTCTGGAATGGCAGCGGGATATGGATGATAATAAAGAATTTTTAAGCCTTTTAAAAACCAATCTGGACCTGTTTGCAGAGCAAGTATACTGTTTTACCCCGAATGGTGACGTGAAGAATCTTGCAAACGGATCTACCCCGATTGATTTTGCTTATGCCATTCACAGTGCGGTGGGCAATAAAATGATTGGGGCAAGAGTCAATGGAAGGCAGGTTCCATTTGATTATCATTTACAAAACGGAGACCGGGTGGAAATTATTACTTCACAAAACTCCAAAGGACCAAGCCGCGACTGGCTGAATATTGTCAAATCTGCTCAGGCGAGAAGCAAAATTAACCAGTGGTTTAAACGACAGTTTAAAGAAGAGAATATTGTCCGGGGCAAAGAGCTTTTGGAAAAATATTGTAAAGGCAAGAGCATTCGGCTGTCAGATCTTATGAAGCCGGAATATATTAAAAAAGTAGAATTAAAATATGGATTTAAAGATTGGGATGCTGTCTGTGCGGCGGTAGGTCACGGAGGTTTAAAAGAAGGCCAGGTTGTTAATAAAATGCTGGAGGAAGACCGAAAGCATAAGAAGCAGCAGGTGACGGACGAACAGATTTTAAAAAAGACACAGGAAGCAGTTCCGCAGGAGAAGAAGAAGGATGAGAAATCAAAAGGCGGCATCGTTGTACGAGGAGCCGATGATGTGGCAGTGCGCTTTTCAAAATGCTGTAATCCGGTTCCGGGAGATGAAATTGTAGGATTCATTACACGGGGACGGGGTATTTCCATTCACCGGACAGACTGTGTGAATCTTCTGAGCATGCCGGAGTCCGATCGGCAGCGGCTGATTGAGGCAGAATGGCAGGTTCGTGAAGAAGATACAAATCAGACGTATACAACAGAGATTAATATTTATGCCAATAACCGGAAAGGACTTTTGGCGGATGTATCCAGAATTTTTCTGGAGCTTGATATTGATATTATTACAATCAACGTTTCAAATAATAAAAAGGGAAGGGCAACGTTAAGTATGTCTTTTGATATTACGGGAGTGGAGCAGTTAAATCGCATTATTGCAAAAATCCGAAATGTTGAGGGCGTGATTGACATTGAGAGAACAGCAGGATAGGTGAGAAAATGAAAGAAACATTAAAGCTTGACAGGCCATTGGAATTGGAAATGATGTGTCTGGGTCAGATGCAGACCAACAGTTATATTATAAAAAATACGGAGACAAAAGAGGCAATCATCTTTGATCCGGGAGATGAGGGAGAGCGGATCTGGCAATATTTCAGGCAAAATCAGCTCAATCTTACGGCAGTCTGTCTGACGCACGGGCATTTTGATCATATTATGGCGCTCCCTTATCTTCTGGAGAAAAAGCCGGAACTTAAAATTTATCTTCATGAAGATGAGGCGGAGGTATTGGCAGATCCAAATCTGAATTTATCCTCTATGATGGGATGGAACCTTTCTTTGAAAGCAAATTGTCTTGTGAAAGATGGGGAAGAAGTTGAAATTCTTGGAACGAAAATGAAATGTATCCATGTTCCCGGGCATACCAAAGGTGGCGTCTGCTATTATTTTGCAGACTATGGATGGCTGATCTCAGGAGATACTCTTTTTCAAAGAAGCATTGGAAGAACGGACTTTCCAACAGGGGATTTGAGCGCATTACTGGCGGGGATTCGCACGAAGCTGTTCGCACTTCCTCCGTGGACGAAAGTTTTTTCCGGGCATACGCCTCCGACGACCATAGAGGAGGAAAGCAGAAGCAATCCGTTTCTGCAATAGCTTTTTATGATCGGTCTGATTCAAAATAAAACGATTTATGAATACGATATTCGGAGTTTAATATTAGCATTTATGCTGGGAGAGAAGATAGAATTGACGAGCCGCGTTGATTCTATCTATGATTTTATTCTGGAGGTTTCTTATGATGATCAGAAGGTGACGATAAAGCTCTATCAGAAAGGTGCAGCGATCAATGAAACGGTGCTCTGTGGGGATTATGAAAATAAGAAACAATTTAAGAACCGAATGAAAAGGGGAATCTATCGCGTACTTTCAGAAGCTCTTAAGAAACAGCTGCCGTGGGGAACTCTTACGGGGATTCGTCCGACAAAAATTGCTTTTGATGGATGGAATCACCAACAGACAGCTCCTGAAATTATAGAAAAATTTGAAAAAGAATATCTTACCGCAAAAGAAAAAGCAGTTCTTTGTACCGAAGTGGTGGAGAAAGAGAGAGCACTTTTGAACACTGTGCCGTATAAAAAAGGATATAGCCTGTATGTTGGGATTCCTTTTTGTCCCAGTACCTGTCTTTATTGCTCTTTTACCTCTTATTCCATAGAGTCTCACAAAGATCTGGTTGAAAAATATTTACAAGCTCTGTGTGCGGAGCTTGATTTTGTGAAGCGATCCTATGGCAGCAGAGAGCTTCAGACTTTATATATCGGAGGCGGAACGCCCACATCTCTGAACAGTCGGCAGCTGGCTTATCTTTTGGAGCAGCTGGAGCAAAGATTTCCGTTCTCGAAAATCCGCGAGATTACTGTTGAGGCAGGACGCCCGGACAGCCTGGATGCAGAAAAACTGCGGATATTGAAGGAGTACGGAATTACAAGAATCAGTATTAACCCGCAAACTATGAATGATAAAACTCTGGCTTTGATTGGCCGCAGCCATTGTGCAGCAGAGGTAAAAGAGAAATTTTATCTGGCAAGAGAGCTGGGATTTGATAATATTAATATGGATACGATCTGCGGTCTGCCGGGAGAAGGAATGGCAGAATTGACTCACACCTATGAGGAAATCAAAAAACTGAACCCCGAAAGTCTGACAGTGCACGCTTTGGCGCTGAAACGTTCTTCCGGGCTGAACCGCCAGAAAGAATTTTATTGCTTTGGGGCGGATAATGGAATGATTACATATGCCAGCCAATGTGCAAAAGATATGGAGATGGAACCATATTATTTATATCGTCAGAAAAATATTCCAGGGAATTTGGAAAATGTCGGGTATGCCAAAGAAAAGAAAGAATGTCTCTATAATATTTTGATTATGGAGGAATTACATGATATTATAGCAGTTGGTGCAGGGACTTCATCAAAAATTGTCCATCAGGGAAAACCTTTGGTAGACCGCATTGAGAATTTAAAAGATGTCAGACAATATATCAAACGAATTGATGAAATTATTCAGAGAAAAGAATTAAAGATGAGCAGATGATAGGAGTTTTGTTATGGCAGTCCGTTATGGAAGAACAGATATTGAAACGCCCATTCAGGCGGATCTTCGAGAAACAATCAGTCATGGAATCATTGTTAGTAATCTGGCTTACCTGGTGGGCAGGGAATTGGAGCTTGATAAAGAAACCTGCTATGATCTTGCAGTTGCGGGATTGCTCCATGATCTTGGAAAAGTCCGACTGAGTTTTTATATGAATGAAAAGGAAAAAGAAATTCTTGCCGTGGATGAAAAGCGGTATATGCGCATGCATCCGGCAATCGCTTATGCGATTTTGGTAGATTGCGGATATCGGCAGGCTGTTCTTGATGCCGTATTGTATCATCATGAACATTATGACGGAACAGGATATCCTCATCATTTGGTGGGGAAAGAAATACCGTTAGCCGGAAGGATTATGCATGTATGTGATATTTTTGGAGCGCTGATTTCCAATCGAGATTATCGAGAGGGATTTGATGTGGAGACTGCATTGGATGTGATGATTGATGATGTAAAAAATTTTGATATGAAAGTGTTCCTTGCCTTTCAGAGGGTTGCATTTTCTCAGGCAATGGAAAGTTTGATTGAAAAAGGAAATTTGGATGAGTTTGAGGAGGAAAAATCATGATTACACAAGCACCGAGAGGAACCAAGGACTGGTTTGGAAAAGAAATGGATCAACGCACATATTTAGAACAGGCGTTTCGAGAATTGTGTGCATCCTATAATATTCACGAAATTATTACACCGGTATTTGAGCATACTGTTTTATTTCAAAGAGGCGTTGGGGAGACAACAGATGTTGTACAGAAAGAAATGTATACATTTGAAGATCGAGGAAACAGAAGCATCACATTAAAGCCGGAGGGAACTGCCGGGGCAATTCGCGCATATTTGGAACATGGAATGGCAAACGATCCTCAGCCAATCAAACTATTTTATGTCACGCCGGCATTTCGATATGAAAAACCTCAAAGCGGACGTCTGCGGCAGCATCACCAGTTTGGAGTGGAATTTGTCGGGGCAGAGAGTCCGTTGGCAGAGATAGAATTAATTACTTTAGTGTCGTCTTTTATTAAAAAAATCGGACTTCAAGATGCAAAACTCCATATTAACAGTATCGGATGCGAAACATGCCGGAAAGAATACAACGAGGCTTTGGTGACATATTTAAAGAATTATGAGGATCAGCTTTGTCCGACTTGCAGAGAGCGTATGAAGAAAAATCCTCTGCGCGTGATTGACTGTAAAGTGCCGGAATGTAAAAAAATTGTAAAGAATGCTCCAAGAACGATTGATTATTTAGATGAAGAATGCAGAGCGCATTTTGAGGAATTAAAGGAGCTTTTGGATGAACTGAAAATTCCTTACGAAGTTGATACAGAAATTGTGCGGGGATTGGATTATTATACGAAAACAGTATTTGAGTTTGTGAATCAGGACGGGTTTACTCTATGCGGAGGCGGGCGTTATGATAATCTTGTTCATGAAATTGACGGGAAAGTTTCCGAGCCATCGGTTGGATTTGGAATGGGTGTTGAGAGAATTTTATACTTTCTGGATGAGGAAAAAGTAGAACTTCCGTGCACCAGAGATCTGGATCTGTATGTGGGGATTCTCGGTCATAAAGCAAAAGCGAAGGCATATCAAATTGTGACGCAGCTGCGTTCCAAAGGTTTTGTCGTAGAGACCGATTATCTTGGACGAAGTGTAAAAGCGCAGATGAAATATGCAAATAAAATCCATGCAAAAAATACAATGATCATTGGAGAGGATGAACTTCTCAAAAATGAGGCAACGGTAAAATACATGGAAACAGGGGAGTCTGCCGTTGTTTCTCTGGATCAGGTGGATCGATATCTCAAAGAAAAATGAGAATCATCCTCTTAGTGGTGACATTTAAAGAAAAATCATATATAATAAGTAAAGATTCATAAGAAAGGAGATAACAACGCATGAGTGAATATACAATTGTGGCTCCGGAAGAGTTTGATCAGAGCGCATTTCGCTTAATTGGAAAAGAATGGATGCTTGTTACCGCAAAAAATCAGGAAGGAAAGGTAAATACCATGACTGCGTCCTGGGGCGGTTTCGGCGTAATGTGGGGGAAAAATGTTGCGGTCATTGTACTAAGACCCCAAAGATATACAAAGGAATTTGTGGATCAGTCTGAATCATTTACCCTGTCATTTTATGACGATACCTTTAAAAAGGACCTAAGTTATTTAGGAAGTGTGTCAGGCAGAGATGAGGATAAGATTGCAAAAACCCGTCTGACGCCAACAGATGCCAATGGAATTCCGTTTTTTGAAGAGGCAAAAATTGTTTTCATTTGTAAGAAGTTATATACGCAGCCGATGGATCCGGCTGGCTTTGTAGAAACACAGGAATCTTTGGATGCTCAGTGGTATCCGGATAAAGATTATCATGTACTTTATGCAGCAGAGATTGAACAGATTCTTGTGAGAACGGACGCATAAACATGCGGGGAAGTCTGCTTTGTAAAGCAGAGCATGTTCACGGCATTGGCAAAGGTTTGAAGAAGACTTGGGCTTTGGCTCATTACTCGAGTAAATAAAAAAGGCAGAACCGTTTCATAGGATTCTGCCTTTGCTGTCAGCGAAAAGATGAAGGAGGAAATAATATCATGGCAGAATCAATGTCAGGTTTGGCCAGATCCCATCGATGTACAGAAGTGAATCGACAGATGATTGGAACAGAAGTGACGGTTATGGGATGGGTACAGAAAAGAAGAAACTTAGGAAGTCTGATTTTTATCGATTTAAGGGATCGTTCCGGTCTTTTGCAATTAGTATTTGATGAAGAAGCTTTGTCGGAAGGTGATTATGAGAAAGCAAATTCCTTAAGGAGTGAATTTGTAATTGCAGCGGTGGGTACTGTGGAAAAAAGGAGCGCTGCCATCAATGAAAATTTAAAGACGGGTGATATTGAGATTCAGGTGCATCACCTTAGAATCTTATCAGAATCTGAGACTCCTCCGTTTCCAATCGATGCAGATCAGACGGTAAAAGATGAGCTTCGATTAAAATATCGTTATCTGGATTTGCGCAGACCAAATCTTCAGAAAAATCTGCGAATTCGGAATCACGTGACAAGAATTGTTCGTAACTTCCTTGGGGATGAAGGCTTTTTAGAAATTGAAACCCCGATTTTAGGAAAAAGTACACCGGAGGGAGCCAGAGATTACCTGGTGCCGAGTCGTGTGCATCCGGGAGAATTTTATGGTCTGCCGCAGTCACCTCAGCTTTTTAAACAGCTTTTGATGTGCTCTGGTTTTGATCGCTACTATCAGATTGCGAAATGTTTCCGCGATGAAGATTTGCGCGCTGACCGTCAGCCTGAGTTTACGCAGATTGATATGGAACTTTCTTTTGTGGATGTAGATGATGTCATTGATGTCAATGAGCGTTTGATGCAAAAAGTCTTTAAAGAAGTTTTAGATGTGGATGTGGAACTTCCGATGCCGCGTCTTACTTATAAGGAAGCAATGGATCGTTTTGGCTCTGATAAACCGGATATGCGTTTTGGCATGGAATTAATCAATGTTTCAGAAATAGTTTCCGGCTGTGATTTTATGGTATTTAAAGGTGCATTGGAACAGGGCGGTTCTGTGCGGGGACTCAATGCCTCCGGACTTGGAGATTTGGGACGCAAAAAAATTGATGCTTTTGTGGATTTTGCCAAAGAATTTGGCGCCAAAGGGCTGGCTTATATTCAGTTAAAAAGTGATGGAAGTGTGAAATCATCTTTTGCGAAATTTATGAAAGAGGAAGAAATGCAGTCTCTGATTCGGGCGATGGGAGGACAGGCAGGAGATTTACTTTTGTTTGCAGCCGATAAGGACAAGGTGGTATTTGATGTTCTTGGGAACCTTCGTTTACACATTGCAAAGCAATACGATATGATTGACCGGTCTCAATATAAGTTTTTGTGGGTGACGGAATTTCCTCTCCTGGAGTGGAGCGAAGAGCAGAACCGGTATACTGCAATGCATCATCCGTTTACAATGCCATTTGAGGAAGATTTGGAGTTTCTGGATACAAAACCGGGTCAAGTGCGCGCGAAAGCATATGATATTGTTTTAAATGGTACAGAACTTGGAGGAGGATCCATCCGTATCCACCAAAACGAGATTCAGGAAAAGATGTTTGATGCTTTGGGATTTACGAAAGAGGATGCTCACAGCCGGTTTGGATTCCTCTTGGATGCTTTTCAATTTGGAGTTCCGCCTCATGCAGGACTGGCATATGGTTTGGATCGTCTGGTGATGTGGTTGACAGGAGAGGAAAGCATTCGTGATGTGATTGCTTTTCCGAAAGTAAAGGATGCATCGTGTCTTATGACGGAGGCTCCGGGAGCTGTGGATAAAATACAATTAGAAGAACTTGGAATTGCACTTTCCAAGGCAGAGGAGGAAGATTAAAATGGAGAAAATGTTATTCAGCGGTGTTCAGTCCAATTCTGATGTGGCGCTGATCGCTATCAAGGGAATTAAGAATCAGCCGGGAATTGCAGCAAAAGTATTTGGAGCGATTGCCGATGAAAAAATTAATGTGGAATTAATTCTTCAGTCCATTGGACATGGGGATAATAAGGATATTTCTTTTGTGGTGGCAAAAGAGGATGCGGATCATGCGGTTGTGACGCTGAAAAATGCTTTTCCAGAGACAGACTATGAAGAAATTTTAAGTGACAAAGAGGTGGGGATTGTCTCCATCGTCGGTGCAGGCATGATGTCCAACAGCGGAGCGGCATCAAAAATGTTCGAAGCTTTGTATAACAAAGGAATTAATATTCATATGATTTATACATCTGAAATTAAGATTACTGTTTTAATCAAGGAAAGCCGAGTGGAACGCGCGGTGGAAGCGCTGAAAGAGCAGTTCCAAGAATAAAAATAAAGAGAAGGAGAGAACCATGTTTGATTTTAGTGAAGTAAAAAATTATGACAGTGAGATTGCGGAAGCAATGGAACATGAATTAACTCGACAGAGAACCAATTTGGAACTGATTGCCTCTGAAAATCTTGTATCAAAGGCTGTGATGGCGGCAATGGGAAGTCATCTGACCAATAAATATGCAGAAGGATATCCGGGAAAGCGTTATTACGGTGGATGCGAGTATGTCGATGTGGTGGAAAATCTTGCCATTGAGCGTGCAAAAAAATTATTCGGATGCGAGTATGCCAATGTACAGCCGCATTCTGGAGCACAGGCAAATATGGCAGTCTTTTTTGCGATGATGGACCTTGGCGATACTTACATGGGAATGAGTCTTGATCACGGCGGACATTTAACCCATGGAAGTCCGGTCAATATGTCAGGAAAAAACTACAAATGTGTACCATATGGTGTCAATGATGAAGGATTTATCGATTATGATGAAGTGGAGAGAATTGCCCTGGAATGCAAACCAAAACTGATTATTGCAGGCGCTAGCGCTTATGCAAGAGCGATTGATTTTAAACGTTTCCGCGAGATTGCAGATAAAGTGGATGCAGTTTTAATGGTTGATATGGCACATATCGCAGGTCTGGTTGCGGCAGGACTTCATCAGAGCCCGATTCCTTATGCTCACGTAACAACGACAACAACACATAAAACATTAAGAGGACCTCGTGGAGGAATGATTCTTTGCAGTAACGAAGTCAATGAAAAATATAACTTTAATAAGGCGATTTTCCCGGGAATTCAGGGTGGTCCATTAATGCATGTGATTGCAGCAAAGGCAGTATCCTTTAAAGAAGCGTTGTCTGATGACTATAAAAAATATATGCAGCAAGTGGTTAAAAATGCAGACGCCTTAGCACAGGCATTGATTCAGGAAGGATTTGATATTGTTTCCGGAGGAACAGACAATCATTTGATGCTTCTTGATTTGAAAAAATATGATTTAACAGGAAAAGAGGCAGAAAAAGTTTTAGATTCTGTTCATATTACCTGTAATAAAAACACAGTGCCGAATGATCCAAAATCTCCATTTGTGACTTCCGGACTTCGTCTGGGAACTCCGGCAGTGACAACCAGAGGATTAAAAGAGGATGATATGGCAGTGATCGCAAAGGCAATCCGTTTGACTTTATTAGATCAGAAGCTGGAAGAAGCGAAGAAGCTGGTAACTGGATTAACAGACAAATATCCATTATATGAATAATCGGCATTTGCTGATTTTACATTTTGGAGGGAGAAAACTTCATGAGGATTACAAAAAAACAGGGGGGAATCATTGGAGGAATCGCCGCAGCTGTCATCATCGGGACTGCTGTTGGCGTTCATACATATTATCAGGATCGCTGGTATCCGGGAAGTACCTTTAACAAAGTGGATGTTTCAGGCATGAAATATGAGGAATCCATTGAAAAAGTGAAGGACTCCATTGCATCTTATCAACTAAAGATCAAGGGACGAGATCAGGGAGAAGATACCATAACCGGACAGGAAATTGATCTTGCCTTTACCTCCGAAGATAAAGTAAAGAATGCTTATAATGCACAACATAATCAGAGTGTAATTACCTCATTCTTTAGCGGGAAAAATAAGACAAATGTAACTGCAGTCACATTTTCAGAGAAAAAGTTGCAGAATCTTTTGAAAAAATCGGTGTTAACAACCGGAAGTAAGGAGTATTCCATTGTAAAACCTAAGGATGCTACGATTGTATATTCTGAAAAGAAACAATACGGAGTGATTCAGAAGGAAGTCAAAGGGAATCTTCTGAATACAAAAGTTTTTGGAGCTGTGGCAGCACAGGCAGTGGAATCTCTGAGTGGTACGCTGAATCTTAAAGATCAGGATGCATATCCTGAAGTATACAAAAAACCGGGCTTGTATGAAAATGATAAAGAATTGAAAGAAATGCAGAAGACTTATAATAATTATCTTCTGCATTGGATTCAATGGGATATGGGAAATAATGTAAAGGAAACTCTGGGACCGGAAACCCTGAAAGACTGTATTAAAGTCAATACTAAAAAACATACAGTGAAAATCAATCAATCTTCCGTGGAAAAATGGCTGGAAGACTTTTGCTTGAAATATAAAACTCAGGGGATTGCCCGTACTTTTAAAACCCACTCCGGGAAAAAGATAAAAGTAAGCGGTGGTGATTACGGCTGGAGGATTGATTACGATAAGGTAATTAGTCAGACGATGAAGATTTTGAAAAAGTCTCCGGAGGAAAGCAACGTCAAAGCCTACCAGAAGAAACCAAATGAAGAAAATCAGAAAGCCCTGCTGACGACTCTAAAGCCGGTATATAGTCATAAAGGCTATCGAATGGATTACAACAAGAAAGAAAATGACTGGGATACACAAAATTACAGCGAGGTTGATCTGACAGAACAGATGGTCTACGTTTATAAAAAAGGAAAGCTTGTCTTCAGCACGAATTGTATTACCGGAAAGGCAACCCCAGACCGGATTACAAGAACCGGCGTTTATGATATTAAAGAAAAGAAACTTACCAAAACATTGACCGGAGCAGATTATAGCGTCCCGACCAGATACTGGACAAGAATTATGTGGACCGGAACAGGATACCATTACAGCAGCCGGGGAGATTGGGGAAGCTGGTCTCCGACCTATTATAAAACTGCAGGTTCTCACGGATGCATCAATTTGACGCTGTCTGATGCGGAAGCAGTGTACCGATTGACAAAAATAGGTGATCCATGTTTTATCCATTATTAATGATAACGGAAGGAAGAGAGAGGTTTTAAGATGAGAACTCAATATGAAAAACAGGAGAAACTATTGTGGTATGTGCAGATTTTTTTGTTTCTAGGTGCGATTCTTACATATTTCAATGATTTAAGCGATGCAAAGTATCAGGTAATCAATCTGGTACTCGCTGTGGTTTCTGTAATTTCTTTAACTGCAGATCGTTTTTATTTCAGTCGGAAACTGGAGCAGCAAGTATATTCTTCCTATGCAGTTGCATATTTTTTGATTGTAATATATATGCTGGCGTTGATTCTGCAGTTTGCAGGGGCGTTTCATCTGGGATTTTTTGTTCAGGAGAAAACGAAACTGGCATGGGTACTGGTTCCGGCGCTTTCCCTGCTGTGGAAGACGAAGTTTATCGCATTTCGCGAATGGGATCAGAATTCATGATATTGTTTGAAGCAAGAAGGCTGTCTGTAGAAATTGCAGGCAGCCTTTTTAGGAATTAAGAGAATGTTTTATAAAACATTCTGGGAGTGATCCCTAAGGTTTTTTTAAACATTTCAGAAAAATAGCTGCTTCCTGAGAAGCCGACTTCTTTTGCGATTGTGCCCATACTCATTTCATGTTCTAAAATTTTAGAAAAGCTCTCAAAAATTCTATGTTGATTTAAATATTCCATGGGACTGAGCCTTAAACTTCTCTGAAAAAGACGACAGCATTCACTGCTGCTTAGATGGCAAAAATCTGCGATATCTGACAGCCGATGCTTTTCCTTTAAAGTTTCATGGAGATAAGAAAGAACTTCTTTTATTCGTTTCAGATCACGAAGCTCTCTTTGGGTTAATTCTTTTTGTGCCGGGATATTTTGAAAAATATAATAGAAAATTTCATAGATAAAATGCTGAATCTTGATTTCGTATCCAAAACTTTTCGTGTCACAGATCTGTATCATTTTTTTCATGGTCTCTAAAATATATTTTTGCCATGGTACTCTTGGAACTAAGGGCAGAAAACCAAAAGAAGGGTTGGATACCATTGGATGGATATAATTTTTGTAAATAGGGCTTTGGCTTGTCTGAGTAAACAGCAGAGGACTGACTCGGTAAATTACAAAGTGGCAGTCATACGACTGATATGCATGCAGAAAATGAAGTTCACCGGAATTTAAGAACAGGCCTTCTCCAGCAGAAATCAAATATGCTTTTTGTCGGAGATGAAATTCCATCTTTCCGGAAATAATATAGAGAAGTTCAAAATCATCATGCCAGTGGGGAAAAATACGGTTGCCCGGAAGTCTGTGCATATGAAGTTCTGTCATATGAAAGGGCTGATCTGCAGATAAAGGACGGCGGGGAAGAGAGTAAATTGACTTTGTATTACTTGATTTATCAATCATAGGAAAAAACCTCCAAAAAATCAAAAATGTTATAAAAATAAGTCGAAAAACAAAGAATTTAAGTAAATTTTACTATGATTGTGATAAAAATGCAATGAAAAACCATATCAGAATCCTAAGATTCTGATATGGTTTTAAAAGGAAGTTAATAACCTAAGGGTTCTCCGACCAGAATTACTTTGATTCGGTCCTTCATTGCTGCGCTCTGGCGTCTGGTTACAACAATCTGACTGCAAATACAGCTGTCTCCGTAGCAGTCTCCGCACCGTCCGGTCATAGAACATGGAGTTGTAAGACCGAGGCGCAATACATTTGGGGGTGTTGCCATATTGCGGACTCTTGCTACACCGTCCGGTACATTCGTTACCACTTTATTCATGCCGACAATCATAATGACATGCTTTGGTCCATAGGAAAGACAGGCAACGCGGTTTCCGGTACCGTCGATGTTAATTAACTCTCCATCTAAAGTAATGGCATTGGAGCTCATCAGATAGTAATCAGCGAGGACTGCTTTTGAGAAGATCTCCCGCTGTTCCTCGTAATTTTTTGCCACAGACCTGTCAATTACCTGATAATCACCGGATATCACTGCATCTCGCAGACCGATTTCCTGGATGCTCATGGAACCGCCCCAGGATACGACAGATCCTTTTTCTATGTAGGACAATGCCCGGGTTAATGCCTCTTTTTTGGTAGGGCAGTAGATTCCTTGAATATTACGTTTTTCAAGATTCTTAATGATAGTTTCTGCCTTTAATTGTGTCGCTTTTTCTAAACTCATAAAATCACCCTTTCCTGCTTTTTGGCTGAATTCATTATACCACATCAGCGGGTCCTGTGTTATAATGTTTTGTAAAGTTTTTGGAAAGCAGGTAGCGATTTGAAGTCATTATTTATTACAGAAAAACCAAGTGTTGCCAGAGAATTTGCGGCGGCATTGAATATAAATGCGAAAAATCGAAACGGATATATGGAGGGCGATCAGGCGGTGATTACCTGGTGTGTAGGACATCTTGTGACCATGTCTTATCCGGATCAGTATGATCCGTCGCTTAAAAAATGGGATTTAGACACATTGCCGTTTATTCCGGATGATTATAAGTATGAAACCATTCCGTCTGTAAAAAAGCAGTTTGATATTGTATCTTCCCTGTTAAATCGGGAAGATATTGATACAATTTATGTTTGTACAGACTCCGGGCGCGAGGGAGAATATATCTACCGGCTGGTAGATCAAGAGGCAAAAGTGAGCAGTCAAAAGACGAAGAAAAGAGTATGGATTGATTCTCAGACCAAGGAAGAGGTTATCAGAGGTGTAAAAGAAGCAAAAGACTTAAGTGAGTATGACCATCTGGCAGCAGCAGCCTATCTGCGTGCAAAGGAAGATTATCTAATGGGAATTAATTTTTCCAGAGTGTTAACCTTAAAATATGGATGGACTTTAGGAAATTACTTAAATCAGAAACGAAGTCTTGTGGTGGCTGTTGGACGTGTTATGACCTGTGTTTTGGGAATGATTGTGAAGAGAGAACGGGAAATCCGAAATTTTGTACCAACACCATTTTATCGTGTTTTAGGGCATTTTGACTGTCAGGGGTTTCAGGTGGAGGCAGAATGGAAGGCGGTGAAAGGATCTGCCTATTTCCAGTCTCCGAAATTATATAAAGATAACGGTTTTTTAGAGAAAAAGGAAGCACAGGCTTTTGTAAAATACATAGAGACTGACGCATCCGGAAAAACTGTAGTGGAATCTTTTTCCAGACGGCAGGAAAAAAAGAATCCGCCGTTGCTTTATAATCTGGCAGAACTCCAAAACGAATGCTCTAAAAGGTTTAAATTAAGTCCGGATGAGACGCTGAAAACAGTGCAGGATTTGTATGAGAAAAAACTGGTGACGTATCCAAGGACGGATGCAAGAGTATTGTCTACGGCAGTCAGCAAAGAGATTGTGAAAAATATCAGCGGATTGTCTGCGTATGAACCGCTGGCGGGATTTGTCACAGAGATCCTTGATCAGAAAAGCTATCAGGGACTTTCCAAAACAAAGTATGTGGATGATAAAAAGATTACCGATCATTATGCAATTATTCCAACCGGGCAGGCTGTAGGGAATCTTTCCGGGATCTCCCCAATGGGGCAGAAGGTCTATGATGTGATCTGCCGGAGATTTTTAAGTATTTTTATGCCGCCGGCTGTATATTTGAAAATGAAATTAGAGACGAAAACGAAAGGGGAATCCTTTTTTGCTACTTTTAAAATATTAAAAGAGCCGGGATATCTGAAAGTAACCGGTATTCCGTCAAACAAAAAGGAGGAGCCGTTGACCCCAGAGCAGATTGCAGCTATTTCATCTTTGAAAAAGGGCATGGAGCTGCCGATCAAAGAACATGTGATCAAAGACGGAACAACAACACCACCGAAGCGTTATAATTCCGGATCATTAATTCTGGCGATGGAAAATGCCGGACAGTTAATTGAGGATGAAGATTTAAGAGAACAGATTAAGGGAAGCGGCATCGGAACCAGCGCAACCCGCGCTGAGATTGTAAAAAAGCTAATTTCCAACCAATATATTGCTTTGAATAAAAAAACTCAGATCGTGACTCCGACGCTGACCGGAGAGATGATTGTAAATGTGGTGAGTGTTTCCATTGGATCTCTGCTCAATCCCACATTAACGGCAAGCTGGGAAAAAGGATTAACCTATGTAGCGGAGGGCTCTGTTACAGAAGATGAGTATATGGAAAAATTAAATCGATTTGTGACGCAAAAAACAAATGTGGTAAAAGAGAATAATTTCCAGTACCAGCTCCGAAAATCTTTTGATCAGATCGCACCGTTTTATAAAAAATCCTCCAAATAATGAAAGAGAAAATCAGGAAAAGTCTGTGTATCGACAGATCTTTCCTGATTTTTTAAACATTTGTGGAAAATATCTAAAAAATTTTCTTATAGTTATGCATGTTGTATAAAACAGAAAAAAGGGGCACAAAAAAGTGCCGAAAATGCGAAAAAACTTTAAAAATTTATGAATAAAATATCAAAAATGTAACATGGGGAAATGGCGGTAATGCGCGGGTCAGCGGCCAGTGAAAAAATAGTTTTTTAAATGATTACAAAAGTGTGAATAAGTCATTGTGCAGCCTGACGAAAACTCAAATTGTTCTTGATTTGATACAATGAAATGTTATACTAATTGTATCAATGAGTTGATATATATAGTTGTTTGATTTGAAGTCGGATTTGATGGAACATAAGGAGATGGGAGGAAAATTATAATGAAACGAAAAAGTTATGGAAAGATGTTATTAAGTATTTGTCTTGTAGCTATGTGTATGATGCGAACGGATGGCTTCAGACGGTGAAGGCAGAAAGAACCTCCGGTACTAATATAACGGAAAAGACCTTAAGAAGCTATGCCTATGATTCCTATGGAAAGATTCGTCAGATGAAAGACTGTCAGAATCCTTTGGAAAATGGAGATAAAACCATCCAGAGAATCTACACCTATGATTCCTTTGACCGTGTGAAAACAATGGTGTATACTGATCTTTCCGATTCGGAAAAAGTTCTGGAATCTTATGCTTATGAATACGATAAGAATTCTAATATCGTTAAAAAAA
>OFMK01001055.1_pt1 | contig 22653 bp, 17 predicted proteins | sample 1541781 | NCBI WGS metagenome assembly OFMK01 (sample SAMN04209250, study PRJEB22552) | human gut metagenome | biome: gut; material: feces | host: Homo sapiens | place: USA: Oklahoma
CATGTGGTTTGCTTCTTTCAAATTTAGCTTTAGCCATTTTGAATAATCCTCCTTAATTATATGGCCCTTAAAGTAAAAGGGCCATTTATTCATTTTGTTTACTCGGTTATTTCGATTATATTTCAAATCGTATATATTTTCAAGTGTTTTATGAGTTTTCACTTGGAAAATACTAGTTTTACTAACAGTTCAATTATTTTGCTTTGCTAGCTAATACTTTCTCCTGAACACTCTTTGGAACCGGCTCATATTTCTCGAAGAACATTGAGTAGTTACCACGTCCCTGTGTTCTGGAACGTAAGTCTGTAGAGTATCCGAACATTTCTGATAATGGAACATACGCACGAACGATTTTTCCACCGCCGAGGTCATCCATACCTTCGATACGTCCACGACGAGAGTTGATATCACCGATAACATCTCCCATGTACTCTTCCGGCATTGTAACTTCTACTTTCATGATTGGCTCAAGAAGTACTGGAGCTGCTTTTGCCATAGCATCTTTGAATGCAAGAGAACCTGCAATGTGGAATGCCATTTCTGAAGAGTCGACTTCATGGTAAGAACCATCATATACAGTAGCTTTAATACCTACTACAGGGAATCCGCCAAGAGTACCTGACTTCATAGCTGCCTCGATACCTTCTCCGATTTTCGGGATGTATTCTTTCGGAATTGCACCACCGACAACTGTTGATTCGAAGAAGAATGTCTGCTCACCGTTAACATCTGTTGGTTCAAATTTAACTTTACAGTGTCCGTACTGTCCACGTCCACCTGACTGTTTTGCATATTTGCTGTCTACATCAACTGCTTTTGTAAAGGATTCTTTGTAAGCAACCTGTGGTGCACCTACGTTTGCTTCTACTTTGAATTCACGAAGAAGTCTGTCTACAATGATTTCAAGGTGAAGCTCACCCATACCAGCGATGATTGTCTGGCCAGTTTCCTGGTCTGTATGAGCTCGGAATGTCGGGTCTTCTTCTGCAAGTTTTGCTAAAGATTCACCAAGTTTACCCTGAGAAGCTTTTGTTTTCGGCTCGATAGCAAGCTCGATAACCGGCTCTGGGAATTCCATAGACTCAAGGATTACCGGATGCTGTTCGTCACAAAGTGTATCACCTGTTGAAGTGAATTTGAAACCGATAGCTGCTGCGATATCTCCTGAGTATACTTTTTCAAGCTCTTCTCTCTTGTTGGCGTGCATCTGTAAGATACGTCCAACACGTTCTTTTTTCCCCTTTGTTGCATTCAGCACGTATGAACCTGCGTTCATTGTTCCTGAGTACACGCGGAAGTAAGCAAGCTTACCTACGAATGGGTCTGTCATAATCTTAAATGCAAGAGCTGAGAACGGCTCTTCATCTGATGAATGTCTTACAACATCATTTCCGTCAGCGTCAACACCCTGGATTGGCGGGATGTCAAGTGGAGACGGCATATATTCGATAACTGCATCAAGAAGCTTCTGAACACCTTTGTTTCTGTACGCTGTACCACAGCATACAGGAACTGCTGCACATTCGCATGTACCTTTTCTTAAAGCTGCTTTTAATGCTTCTGTAGATGGTTCTTCTCCTTCGAGATATTCCATCATAAGGTCATCGTCTAATTCGCAGATTTTCTCTACTAATTCTGTACGGTAAAGTTCTGCTTCTTCCTGCATATCTTCCGGGATATCTGTGATGGAAATATCATCACCCTTATCATCGTTGTAGATATATGCTTTCATTTCGAAAAGGTCAATGATTCCTTTGAAATCATCTTCTTTCCCGATTGGAAGCTGAAGGCAGATAGCGTTCTTACCTAATCTTGTTTTAATCTGTTCTACTGCTCCGTAGAAGTTTGCACCAAGGATGTCCATCTTGTTGATGAAAGCCATTCTCGGTACGTTGTATGTGTCAGCCTGACGCCATACGTTCTCTGACTGAGGCTCTACTCCACCTTTTGCACAGAATACACCTACTGCGCCGTCAAGTACACGAAGTGAACGCTCAACTTCAACTGTAAAGTCAACGTGACCCGGTGTATCAATGATGTTGATACGGTGTTCTAAAGCGCCTGCTTTAGGTTTGCAGTTTTCCTGCAGAGTCCAGTGACATGTTGTAGCAGCTGAAGTAATTGTGATACCTCTTTCCTGCTCCTGAGCCATCCAGTCCATTGTAGCAGTACCTTCGTGAGTATCACCAATTTTATGGTTAACACCGGTATAGTAAAGAATACGCTCTGTTGTCGTAGTCTTACCAGCATCGATATGAGCCATGATACCAATGTTTCTAGTTCTCTCTAATGGATATTCTCTTCCAGCCAAGACTTTGTCCTCCCTTAGAATCTGTAATGAGCAAATGCTTTATTAGCCTCTGCCATCTTGTGCATATCTTCTTTCTTCTTCACTGATGCGCCTGTGTTGTTTGCTGCATCAAGAATCTCGTTTGCTAATCTTTCTTCCATTGTCTTCTCTCCTCTTTTACGAGAATACAATGTAATCCAACGAAGAGCTAATGCCTGTCTTCTGTCAGCTCTAACTTCGATTGGAACCTGGTATGTTGCTCCACCGATACGTCTTGCTTTAACTTCAAGAACTGGCATAATGTTGTTCATAGCCTCTTCAAATACTTCAATAGCTGGTTTGTCAGATTTCTCAGCTACTCTTTCAAATGCTCCGTATACAATCTTCTGAGCTACGCCTTTCTTACCATCAAGCATGATGTTGTTGATAAGCTTTGTAACCACTTTGTTATTGTATAATGGGTCCGCTAATACGTCTCTTTTCTGAGTATGTCCTTTACGTGGCACGGTCCTTCCCTCCTTAATCATGTTCTTGAGACTCATCGTCTCATTTCAAATTAATTCATCGGTACTCACATGTGTCTTTCTAATGATGCATATGTTCGTGCGGGACTTATCTATAACCCGCAACCTACAGGAATCATAGTTCTGTTTGTGATACGATTTTAGTTACTGTTACTTCTTATTTTTTTGCGTCTTTCGGTCTCTTAGCTCCGTATTTAGAACGAGCCTGACGTCTCTTAGCAACACCTGCTGTATCAAGTGTTCCACGAACGATATGATATCTTGTACCTGGTAAGTCTTTAACACGACCTCCACGAATAAGAACAACGCTATGCTCCTGAAGGTTATGTCCTTCACCTGGGATGTAGCTTGTTACTTCGATACCGTTAGAAAGACGAACTCTGGCAATCTTTCTAAGCGCTGAGTTAGGTTTTTTAGGTGTAGCTGTCTTAACTGCTGTACAAACACCTCTCTTCTGTGGTGCAGAAGCATCAGTAGCTTTTTTTCTTAAAGAGTTGTACCCTTTCTGTAAAGCTGGTGCTGTAGATTTCTTAACAGATGTCTGACGTCCCTTTCTTACTAACTGGTTGAATGTTGGCATTCCTTTCACCTCCTATGAATACTGTCTGGTTGCCGAGCGTTTATTCACTCTTAGTTTGTGCGTGCAAAAAGAACAATGTACTTTTATGCACGCTTATTTATTTTATTACGGGATTTGCAAAAAGTCAAGGTCTATCGCAAATCTTTTTACTTTTTTATGAGAGGAATTAAAATTCCTCCGATACTGTTTCCGGCTGTCATAATCAACAAATACAGAAAGGCTTTCACCGACCATACCCCTGCGAGACTAAAATAGAACATATTCGCGATGCAGTGTTCAAATCCACTGAGAATAAATACGCTCACTCCCATGAATAGAATCAATGGATTCCCTTTCTCTTTGAAGCCGTCTACGGCAATATACATCAACATACCGCAAAATACCGCCAGAATAAAAATACTCACCGGCGAATCCACCAGCTTATTTGCACAGATTGCATCTACATTTTCTGCAATACCGGAAATCCTCGTCTGAAGCACTGCCAAAGCTCCGATTCCGGTTCCAACCAGATTTCCAATCCATGTCGTCAAAAGAATCTTAAGATATTCCTTCTTATTCTGTTCCACAACGAGATAGCCAATCTTACCGGTATACAGAAACAGGCCGTTTAATACAATCGCATACAGTCCTATCGTAAAAAGAAGGGAACCTATTATCTTATTCTCTACCGACAGGTAAACGGTTCCGCCAAGGGCAATACACACTCCGGCCAACACTGCTTTCCCAAATACATTTCCTATGTTTCTCATCCGCATTCCTCCATGCAATTTTAGCCTTCCAGTCCCAAAAACTCTTCATATAATTCACAGATATGCTGCGCTTCTTTTTTCGTCTCCATCTCACAGAAAATACGAAGAAGCGGCTCTGTTCCGGAGAATCTGGCAATCACCCATCCACCATTTTTAAAGTATACTTTGCATCCGTCCATATAGGAAACCTTTTCCACTTCGCAAGGAAATTCCGGAAGCCTTTTCTCTTCCATGAGCATATGATGAATCTTCGTCTTCTTTTCCAGACTGAATTTATAATCCCGCTCTTCCATATAACAAGAACCGTACTCTTCGCGGATTCCTTCGATAATTTCAGACATTTTCTTTCCTGTCACCGCAAGCATCTCAATCAGAAGCGCCGCCGCATAGATACCGTCTTTTCCATTAATGTGGCCTTTTACCGTAAGTCCTCCCGAAGATTCTCCTCCGATAATCGCATCCGTTTCCTGCATTTTAGAGGAAATGTGCTTGAAGCCTACCGGCACCTCATAACATGTCTCGCCGATACTCTCTGCCAGCTTGTCCAGACGATGTGTCGTCGCGATGTTTCTTACAACCGGCCCTCTCCATCCTTTGTATTTTGTCAAATAATAATACAAAAGCACCAAGATATCATTCGGATGCAGGAAATTTCCTTTATCATCGATAACTCCGATTCGGTCTGCATCTCCGTCCGTCGCAATTCCGATATCAAATCCATACTCTACCACATGGGTCTGCAGAGCACGCAAAGTATGCGCGGACGGCGAAGGAAGCTTCCCTCCAAACAGCGTATCGTGTCTTTCATGAATGGATTCCACATCACATCTTGCAGTCAGAAGAATCGTTTTGAGAGAGCCTTCGCTCACACCATACATTGGGTCCAAAGCGACTTTCAGATGACTTTCACGAATTTTCTTGATATCTACAGAATCCAGAATATTGTCAATGTAGTCGTTAATCGGATTGAATTCGACGACAAGCCCCTTCTTCAAGGCTTCTTCATATGGAAGAAACTCAATCTGCTTATCTCCGTACAGCTCTTCTACTTCCGCGATATATTTTTCAATATCTTTTGTCTGCTCCTCGTTCGCATCCCTTCCGCCTTCTGTAAATACTTTGATTCCATTATAAAGGGCCGGATTATGGCTTGCCGTTACCATATAACCATATGGAAAATGATGCTTCATCACATAGAACATCACAAGAGGCGTCGGGGAAGAACGGTTCACAAACCATGTTTTGATTCCTTCCTGCGCGAAAATTTCTGTTGCCCAGTATATTGTTTCTTTGGAAAGGAATCTGCGGTCATATCCTGCTACAATTCCTTTCTCCGCAACACCTTCTGCCTTCATCTTCATCGCCAGCGCCTTTGCCAGCTTCTGAATGTTTTTCTTTGTAAATTCATCTCCGATAATGGCACGCCATCCGCCTGTTCCGAACTGAATCATCTTGTTTTCCTCCTTAAATGTCTTTCTCTAAAAATGTCTTATTCTAAAATTGCTTTGATTAATTCCCATACGTTTGCGATGGATTGTTTCGATACTTTTTCTCTTTGGGAATGCACGTCAAACATGCTTGGCCCCATGGAGAGAATATCCGCACCCGGAATCTTGGAAGCCCAGTATCCGCACTCCAATCCCGCATGAATCGCTTCTACTTTTGGCTCTGTACCGAATAATTCTCTGTATTTTTCGACTGCCCGGTCGCGAAGTTTCGATTCTTCTTTGAATTGCCATCCGGGATAAATGCCGGACCATTCGCATTCTGCTCCGAACATATCCGCAATCAACTGCACTTTATCGCGTACGAAATATTTCTCTGATTCCACCGAACTTCTAAGCGCAGATTCCAGAACAATCGCTCCGTCTTCCTCCACCATACTTCCGGTATTGATTGAAGTTTCTACTAAGCCATGTACAGCCATAGACATCTTCATTACGCCTTGCGGCATTAATGTCAGGATTCCACGAAGCTTTCTTACCGTTTCTGTTGTGAACGCTTCGCATTCTGAAACCTGTCCGCCATTTTCCACAATCATTTCCACATAGTCGGAAGCCGCAAGTTCATTTTGGAATGTTTTTTCTACTTCTTTCAAACACGCTTCAACAGCTTGTACCTGTGGCGTTTCCACGCAAAATGTCAATTTTGCAATACTTGAAATCGCATTGGATTTCCCCGGAGCTTCTGCTTTCTCCAAAAGAACCGGATATTCCTGTAATGCGGTAAGCACTCTGCCGGTTAACTGAATTGCATTTCCTCTTTCCAGGTGAATCTCCATACCGGAATGTCCGCCTTTCAATCCTTTGAGCGTTACGCTAAGCCTTGTAAAGTCACCTTTTTCCAGCTGTCTTTCTAACGGAATCCTTACTGCACTTCGCATTCCTCCTGCACAACCGCTGCAAAAAGAACCTTCTACCTCTGTGTCCAGATTCATCAACATCTTTCCCTGCAAATCCGAAACGTCTAAATTCGCTGCCCCCAAAAGACCGACTTCTTCACATGTCGTAAAAATAAATTCAAGCGGCGGATGAGACAGTTCTTTGTCTGCCATCAACATCATCGCGTAGCTGATTGCAATTCCGTTATCTGCACCGAGGGAAGTTCCGTCTGCGTGGAGAAATTCTCCGTCATCCAGCACTTGAATCCCATCTTCATATACATGCTCTGCTTCTTCTGCAACCACATATACCATATCAATATGCCCCTGAATAATGACTGCTTCTTCCTCTTCTCTTCCTTTCGTCCCTTGTTTTTTCACAATCACGTTGTAATGTTCGTCTTGTTTTACCCAAAGACCTAAATCCTGTGCAAATTTTACAAGAAAATCGCTTGCCGCCTTCTCATCTCCCGATTGTCTCGGAATAGATGAAAGCTGTTTAAAATAAGAAATCACCTGTTCTAATGCCATTTCTGACGCCCTCCTCTTTCATTTTCTTATGTTTTGATTGTATTACACCTTCTGTTTACTGTAAACAATTCTTTTGTGATTTTTTGCTTACTTTTACAAATAATGCCAAGAATTGTCATGGTTTCCCATCATATTCTGTCTTATAATGTATAAGTACGCAAAAAACAGAACAACTTGAAAAGGAGACAACATTATGTTAAACACAACGCAAGCGGCTGCCATTCAGCAATCCGGGCATATACGCTTAGGAGACCCTTACACGTTACAATTCAACCTGGAGATTTCCCGGGAAAGCATGTTAGATTTCTTGAAATATCTAACAGGAAATCAGATACTTCGAACTCCCACACCTTTCGAGTCCCATAGCGCGGAAGTCTCGTCCGACTCGCTCGAATCTAAAATTGCATCCATCATTCAGGAAATCGGAATTCCGGCTCATATCATGGGTTACCGTTATCTGAAAGACGCCATCGCACTTTCTATCGAAGACAGCGAATGCATCAATGCTATTACCAAAATCGTTTACCCGGAAGTCGCATCCAAAAATAATACGACTGCAAGCCGCGTAGAACGCGCTATCCGCCATGCTATCGAAGTCGCATGGAGCAGAGGAAACACAGAAGTTCTTGACCGCTTCTTTGGATACACCATCAATCCTTCAGCAGGGAGACCGACAAATTCAGAGTTCATTGCTCTTATCGCTGACGGAATCCGAATGAAAAAATTCTAACAAATCACCGAACATCGAAAACACAACATAAAAAGTGTGTGTCAGAAAGCCCGAACTAAAATCCGTTCTTTCTAACACACACTTTGCTTTTATAGTATGAAATTTATTCTTCAGGTACTACAATTAAGTCTTTTGTATAGTGGTTCAATACTTCGCATCCATCCTCTGTAATGATTACAAGGTCTTCGATACGAACACCGATTTCTTCATCTGGTAAGTAGATACCCGGCTCGATTGAGAAGCACTGTCCAACCTGAATGATATCTTCGTTTACAGAAGAAACATCACCGAACTCATGGTCTTCCATACCGATAGAATGACCTGTTCTATGTGTAAAGTATTTTCCGAAGCCTTTTTCTTCGATGTAGTTTCTACATGCAAGGTCAACGTCGCACATTCTGTTGCCTGGTTTTGCTGCTGCAATACCTCTTAACTGCGCTTCTTTTACAACTTCGTATACTTCTCTTGCTCTGTCAGATACTTCTCCGATAAATACTGTTCTTGTCATATCTGAGCAGTAGTTATTTAAAATACCACCGATATCGAGAACTACAGAATCTCCACGTTTTCCTTTTGTGTTGTCTGTTACGTGGTGTGGGTCAGCTCCTGATTTCCCATATCCTGTGATTGGGTCAAATGATACGTCAGAGTGTCCTGTTTTTGCATACATATCACGAACGATTGCGTTCAATTCAAGCTCTGTATATCCTTTTACTACGAGCGGAACTAACTGCTCCATAATCTTATCGTTCTCTAAAGAAGCTTTTCTCATTAATTCCTGTTCGTGCTCATCTTTAATCATTCTTACATAGTCAACGATAGGAGAACCGTTTACAAACTTGCTTCCTGCGCCTAATTCCATAAGTCTTAATAAGAATCTTGCCGGCCATGTCTTATCTACACCAACTGTTTTGTCTTTCTCTACAAACTGGCTTAAGATTTCTACTCCGTCCTGAACATCGTTGTACCAAACTAATTCTACTCCAAGGTCTTCTTCCTGTGGGAATAATTCGTTGATTACCATCTTGTGGTTACCGTTTACATTTAAGTAAAGAGCTAAAAGTCTCTCGCCTGGTGCAATCTTCTTACCTACTAAGTAGTAGATTGCTAATGGGTCAGAGATAATGAGCTGTGGTACTTCATGCTCCTCCATAGATTTTAAGATTCTTCCTAATTTGCCTGCATCCATCATTGTAGTATGCCTCCTCTTTTTTGTTGTGTGTTTCCACACGCTATCCTTATTATATTCTCGATTCCATACTCTGTCAATACGATTGAACAAGCCTGCTCACAATATTATAAATCGGCTTAAACAGCACTAAAATAATCACAAAATTTCCCAATCCATGGAAAATATCAAATAGAATTCCGGCCGTCCACCAGGCGATTCCGGCTCCGATTCCCCCGGCTATCGCATACGGTATCGCACACAGAGCGCCGAAGGAAAGTCCAAAGCATCCTCCTACGATTGCCCAGACCACTACACTTTGGTTTTTCTTCATGATACGGACAATAAAATACAGAATCGTCCACACATACAGATACATTATCCACCAGACGCCGAATCCGTAAAAGATTCCCTCTAAAAGCGCAAATGTATAAATGATAACCAGTGTCTTTCTCTTGAGAAGAAGTGTAAACACAATAATCAAAATGGTAACCGGTTCAATGTTCGGCAAAAACCCAAAGGCTACCTGCAAGACAAATAATACAGCCGCAAGTAAACCGCAAAGTACAACATCCTTTGTTTTCACTTCGTAATCCCGCCTCTTATTCTCCTACTGTATAGATGATTTCAAATTCATCGCCATCTGCAACCGGCTGCTCTGCGATTCCATAATTGCAGTATTCACCGTTTACTGTGAATCCCCAGTATGCGCCGTCTTTTTCAAAAACTGCCTTTTCACCATTCACTGTATCAACCATCAATCCATACTCGCCCTCTGTTCCGGAATAAGTGAGTCCTTCTTCCTTAGCATCGTCCATCGCTTCCTGCAGATATTCTGCATCTGTATGAATCTCATATTCTGTTTTCTTGCCTTCTTCATTTACGACCGTAATCCCTACTTCTTTTGCTCCCTGCTGTGTCTCAGGACGTGTAAAGAAATACACTGCTCCGAGAATTGCAACCACTGCAATAAATGCTGCTACGCCCCAAATGACTTTTTTGTTTTGTTTCTTTTCCATTGTTTTTTCTCCTATTCTTTCATCCTAAAAATATTTGATTTGGGATTCTTATATATGGCAGGTCTCCTGGCTCCGCTTCATTCTTATAGACCCTTCCCGGCAATCGTGCTCCTTGCCAGTGGTTATTGCCTCATCGTCCGCGTTACAGTAGAGGTGACTGCTCCGGTCTCGCACCGGATTCCCTATTAATGCTTCCCGAAATTCCTCGGGTTGCAGCCATATATTTCCCGTTATTTAGTTACCTATCTATTCTATAAGGTTTTACGAATAAAATCCAGTCATTTTTTCAAATCTGCTTATTTTTATGTTATTCGTATTATTTTTAATGTTTATCATTAAATTATCATTGACTAACATTAATTATAATGCTATATATAAAGTATAAAAGATAATACTTTTCACACATGGTTTCTTTATCGAGGAGGTATGAGTATGAACGAAAATGATTTTACAACGAATATAAAACCTAAAGAAAAAAGAGGCTTTTCAAAGCAATTTCGGTATTTACTGAACTGTGTCATCTGGCTAACAGCAATGATTAGCATTATAGGTATTGGCTACATTGTATCGGTGTTTATAGAAATACCAAAGGGTGAATCCGGCTGGGCAACTTTTATTTCCAATCTTCTGTTTTTTATTTCTATATTATGTTGTAATATTTGTTGTATGGAAATAAAATCAACCCAAAAACTTTTTTCAAAAAAGCTTGCCTTTTTCATTCATTTTATCGGTATCCTTCAAATAATTGCTTCTGCAATTCACCCACTCCTCGGTCAAGATACCGGTTTTACATTGCTTGTATTTTTTGATGGAAATACGTTTACTATCGGACTGCTTATTTTCTTATTCGGAAGCCTTTTAAAAGAAGCATATTCTATGCAAAATGAAATTGATGAAATACTTTAGGTGATGACTATGGCTATTATATTAAGATTAGACCGCGTGATGGCGGATAGAAAAATGTCGCTAAATGAACTGACTGACAAGGTTGGAATCTCCAACGTGAATCTCTCCAAGATAAAAACCGGAAAGGTAAGCGCGATTCGATTTTCTACGCTAAACGCTATCTGTGATGTGCTGGATTGTCAGCCGGGAGACATATTGGAATTTACTAGAGAAGAATAAATATTCCCTCCTTTTCTTTATTATATCGCTACAGCGATATATACACAACAAAAAGCACCGGATTTTTTCCGATGCTTTTTGCAAATGAGATTTTATATGAAAATGTATGTACTACTTTGTTTCTGAACTGCATCCGCAGCTACAATGTGAACAGTTTCCTCCGGAAGGACACCCGATACATTTCGTTCCGTTTTTCTTCGCTTTTATTATATAAGCGACTGCAGCTCCTACTGCCAGGAGGATGATTCCTCCCACAATAATATTCGCCATTATTTCCACCTCTTTTACTCTTAACTTAGTTTATATTCTGCCGCAAATCCTGCATGTTTCTTACGAATTAACACAATGAGAACAAGCGACATCACCGCTACCGCAATCAATCCCGGAATAAATCCTGCCCCGACTGTTCCGGTTGTAAGAAGCGTACCTATCTGATATACGAAAAATGCTACGCTATATCCGGTACCAAATTGTAATGCGATTCCTCCCCACAGCCATTTTCTATCCTGCATCTCGGAGTTCATAGCTCCAATCGCCGCAAAGCATGGCGGCGTGTAGAGATTAAACACTAAGTATGCAAGCGCCGCAGCTTTTGTCAAGCCCATCACTGCCGCGACTTCATTTCCACTTCCCACGAGCGCAAAGTCTTCTGTATTGATGAGATTCGTGATTCCATAGACTACCGCAAGGGTGCCGACAACATTCTCCTTCGCAATAAATCCTGTAATTGCGGCTGCGGCAAGCTGCCACACACCAAAACCAAGCGGAATCAAAAGTATTGCAAACGGAGTTGCGATAGATGCCAGGATAGAGCTATGTTCCATTCCTTCTTCCACAACCTGCAGATTCCATGTAAATGTCTGCATGATTTGGACTACCGCATTGCACACAAGAATAATCGTTGCCGCTTTTTTAATATAAGCCTTTCCGCGAGACAGCATAGAAAGTACCGCTCTTTTTAAACTCGGAATCTTGTATTCCGGAAGCTCGATAATGAAGAAAGACTTCCTGAACTTCTGTCCTGTAATCGCCTTCACAAGCAACGCTCCCAGGAAAATAAGTCCAATTCCAACAAGGTACATCACCGGTCCAACCCAAGGGGCATTCTTGAAAAACGCTCCGGCAAATAGTGCGATAACCGGAAGTTTTGCACCACATGGCATAAACGGTGTCAACATCGCCGTCGCTCTCCGCTCCCGTTCATTTCGAATGGTACGACATGCCATGATTCCCGGGATTGCACATCCGGTTCCGATTACCATCGGAATCACTGATTTTCCCGATAATCCTACTCTTTTAAAGATAGGGTCGAGAACAACCGTTGCCCTCGCCATATATCCGCAATCTTCCAAAAGTGCAATCAGGAAATACATCACCATGACGAGCGGCAGGAATCCCACAACAGCTCCTACACCTCCTATGATACCATCAACGAGAAGCGTCTGCAAGAACGGCGAAGCTCCTTCCACCTGCCCGGCAACCCATGTCTGGAACAGTTCAATCCATCCGACAAGCCAGTCTGCAATCCACGTTCCTACTGTAGACTGTGAAATATAGAATACAAGGAACATAACTCCAGCAAAAATCGGAAGCCCGATGATTTTATGCGTAATCATCTCATCAATTTTATCTTGAAAATTTCTATCCTTTGTAAAAACCTTTCGTTTTTCTACTTCTTTTACAATCCGATTTACAAAGTCAAATCGCTTCCTGTCCGCCGCTTCTACTTCAGCCTTGTCCTGAAGATTTACTTCTCCCTGATGATATGGCGATTCCTGTTCCCGCCCATATTGCAAAGAAGCCTGTTCCACAACCTCTTTCAAGCCTTTATCTGTAGACGAAATAGAAACGGTTTCGATAACGGGACATCCCAATCGTTTTGATAAAAGTTTTGTATCGATGGAAGTTCCTTTCTTCGCATTCAAATCGCTCTTATTCAGCGCTATCACCATCGGAATTCCAAGTTCCAGAAGTTGTGTCGTGAAAAAAAGGCTTCGACTTAGGTTGGTCGCATCCACAATATTGATGATTACATCCGGATTTTCATTCTTCACATAACTACTTGTAATGCTCTCTTCCGATGTAAACGGGGACATAGAATAGGCGCCCGGAAGGTCCACTACCATCCGTTCATCCGCTCCACCCTGATACGTTTTCTTCATCGGACTTTCCTTTTTCTCTACCGTAACACCCGCCCAGTTTCCTACGCGTTCATTTTTTCCTGTCAATGCATTGTACATTGTCGTCTTCCCACTATTCGGGTTACCTGCCAAAGCAATTCTCATGTTCTTTCCTCCCATAATTTTTTGTCAAACTATCAAACTCTCCTATGCGATAAGAATTGTGGAAGCCAGTTCATTGTCAATATTATATCTCCCATCCTTAATCGATACGACGCACCCATTCTTTTTGCGTGAAACGACAGTGATTGTTTCTCCGCTATAGCACCCAAGCGAAAAGAGAAACGCATTCAGCTCCTCATCTTCTGTTCTAATATCTTTGATAACATATTCTTCTCCTGCATTTACTTCCGTCAAATTCATGATACGCCTTCCTTCCTTATTTTGATAACCTCTTTCATTTATGAAGTTAGTATAAGCTAACCCAAGTCGTTTGTCAATCTATTTTTGATAATTATTCTCAAAATATTTTCTAATCGTTTATCAGATAATTGTATGCTATAATAGCATTCATAAGAAAATATAAACTTTCATTTCATAACAAGGAGAAACTATGGTTAAAATCCAATTAGACAATGTAACATTTACACTCAAGGAAATACACGATTTCTCATGGCTTTCCTCCATCGGCACAGTCTTCGCCGTATTTGATGAAAATGATTCCGGCAATATCAGCTTTGGAGTCGAAAATGAAGAAGGAAAATTCTTCGTCAAAGTTGCCGGGCTTGCCACAATGAATTCTTTCCGCAGTAAAGAAGAGGCAATCCTTGCCCTACAAGAAGCAATGCCAATCTACGAAACCATCCAACATCCTGACTTAATTCAATTAGTCAGACACTATGCAATCGACGACTTGTATGTTGCTGTTTTTAAATGGGTAGACGGGGATTGCCTGTTTGACCATTGGAATTTTGCAATCTATGAAAAAAATCCGAACATCCTCCCGCCCGCAAAACGTTTTCGACAGTTACCACTTTCTCAGAGAATTGAATTGGCCGAAATACTCTTTTCTTTTTTAGAAACTGTTGCTAACTGTGGATATATCGCCGTAGACTTCTATGACGGAAGTCTCATGTATGATTTCAAAAACGATATCATGACAATCTGTGATATTGATTTGTTCCGTAAAAAACCTGCCTGGAATGATATGGGAGAAGATTACTGGGGAACAAAAAGATTAAAAGCGCCGGAAGAATATGAGTACGGCGCTGTCATCGATGAAGTTACGAATGTCTATACACTTGGCGCTTTAATTTTTGATAGCTTTTTTGGGAATTATACGAATGCAGAAATGCAGAAGCGATATCAGGAACATGCTTTTTCACCATGTTCCATCGAAAACTGGGAACTAAACGCACAATGCTATGCAGCTGCAAAAAAAGCGGTCGAAAAAGAACGCGAAAAGCGTTATTCCACCATCCAGGAATTTCACACACAATGGAGAAAGGCTATCGCTACGCTGTAGATAATCAAGTTGGGGACATAGCACTTTTCAATTAGGGACAGGGCAAAATACAATTGGGGACGTAGTACTTTGACATTTTACTACGTCCCCAATTCATATTATTCTTCGATTTCTTCAGCTTCTTCGCTATTATCTTCTGCAATCTCATCTGCTGCTTCTGCCGCCATATCTTCTACAGCTTCTTCATCCACACCATCCATTGCAGCTAAATCGCTGACATCGTCAAGATTTTCTAACTCTTCGATATCGCTTTCATCTTCTTCCTCTTCCATACCTGTATCGAGGTTTACATCTCTGTATTTTCTCATACCTGTACCTGCTGGAATCAGTTTACCGATGATTACGTTTTCTTTCAGACCAATCAGTGGGTCAACTTTTCCTTTGATTGCCGCCTCTGTCAGGACTTTTGTTGTCTCCTGGAAGGAAGCTGCGGAAAGGAATGAGTTTGTAGCAAGGGAAGCTTTTGTAATACCAAGCATTACCTGCTCTCCTGTTGCCGGTTCTTTGCCTTCTTCGATAAGTTTTTCATTTACCTCTTCGAATTCAAGCACGTCTACCATTGTTCCAGGTAAAAATTCAGAATCACCGTTCTCTTCGATACGGATTTTCTTAAGCATCTGACGTACGATAACCTCGATATGCTTATCATTGATTTCTACACCCTGGAGACGGTATACTCTCTGAACTTCCTGAATCATGTAATCCTGTGCGGCACGAAGTCCTTTAATCTTCAGGATATCGTGTGGGTTTACACTACCTTCTGTTAACTCATCACCAGCTCCTAATACCGCACCGTCCTGAATCTTGATTCTGGAACCATATGGGATTAAGTATGCTTTTGACTCACCTGTCTCACTATTTGTAACGATAATCTCACGTTTTTTCTTTGTATCATTAATTGTAGCTACGCCGCCGAACTCTGTGATGATAGCAAGTCCTTTCGGTTTTCTTGCCTCGAAAAGCTCTTCGACACGAGGAAGACCCTGTGTGATATCCCCACCGGCAACACCACCGGTATGGAATGTACGCATGGTAAGCTGTGTACCCGGTTCACCGATTGACTGAGCAGCGATGATTCCGACTGCCTCACCAACCTGAACAGGTTCTCCTGTCGCCATGTTAGCGCCGTAACATTTTGCACATACACCGATATGCGACTTACATGTTAAGATTGTACGGATTTTTACTTCTGTAATCGGTCCGCCGTCTTTGTTTACACCGTATTTCATAACCGCTTCCGCACGTTTTGGCGTAACCATATGATTTGCTTTGACGATTACGTTACCGTCTTTGTCGCAAATCGTCTCGCATACATAACGTCCTGTGATACGTTCCTGTAAGCTTTCGATTTCTTCGTTTCCATCCATGAATGCTTTCACATACATTCCAGGGATTTCCGCTCCTTCCGGAACACAATCGATTTCGCGGATAATCAAATCCTGAGATACGTCAACAAGACGTCTTGTCAAGTATCCTGAATCGGCTGTACGAAGCGCTGTATCGGAAAGTCCTTTACGAGCACCATGCGCAGACATGAAGTATTCCAATACGTCAAGACCTTCTCGGAAGTTTGACTTGATTGGGAGCTCAATTGTACGTCCTGTTGTATCAGCCATCAAACCACGCATACCTGCGAGCTGTTTAATCTGCTTGTCAGAACCACGAGCACCGGAGTCAGCCATCATGAAGATGTTGTTGTACTTATCCAAACCGTCTAACAGAGCTTTTGTCAAAGCATCATCGGTGTTCTTCCATGTCTCTACAACTTCTTTGTAACGTTCTTCCTCTGTAATCAAACCACGCTTGAAGTTCTTTGTAATTCTGTCCACAGTATCCTGTGCCTGCTGAATCATCTCCGGCTTCTGTGGCGGCACAGTCATCTCGGAAATGGATACTGTCATCGCAGCTCTTGTAGAATACTTATATCCTGTCGCCTTGATTTTGTCCAATACTTCCGCAGTTACTGTTGCACCATGCGTATTGATTACCTTTTCAAGAATCTGCTTATTCTGTTTCTTGCCTACAAGGAAATCAACTTCAAGGAGAAGCTCATTGCCCGGAATACTTCTGTCAACGAATCCCAAGTCCTGAGGAATGATTTCGTTGAATAAGAAACGTCCCAACGTAGACTCTACGTTTCCTGTCAATGTTCTTCCATCCGGAAGAGTCTTTGTGACACGAACCGTAATTCTGGAATGAAGTGTGATAACCTCATTCTCGTATGCTAAGATTGCTTCGTTTAAGTTCTTAAAGTGTTTTCCTTCTCCTTTTACACCCGGTCTTTCCTGTGTTAAGTAGTAAATACCGAGTACCATATCCTGTGAAGGAACGGCTACCGGACCACCGTCTGAAGGTTTCAGAAGGTTGTTCGGAGAAAGAAGTAAGAAACGACATTCTGCCTGTGCTTCTACAGATAACGGAAGGTGAACCGCCATCTGGTCACCGTCGAAGTCGGCGTTGAACGCTGTACATACGAGCGGATGAAGCTTGATTGCCTTACCTTCTACAAGGATTGGCTCGAATGCCTGAATACCAAGTCTATGAAGAGTAGGGGCGCGGTTCAACATAACCGGATGCTCTTTGATTACGTCTTCGAGCACATCCCAAACCTCTGTCTGAAGTCTCTCCACCATCTTCTTCGCATTCTTAATATTGTGCGCTGTACCGTTTGCCACGAGTTCTTTCATAACAAATGGTTTGAACAGCTCGATTGCCATCTCTTTCGGAAGACCACACTGGTAAATCTTAAGTTCCGGTCCTACGACGATAACGGAACGTCCTGAGTAGTCAACACGTTTACCAAGTAAGTTCTGACGGAAACGTCCGGACTTACCTTTTAACATATCGGATAAAGACTTGAGCGGACGGTTACCCGGTCCTGTTACCGGACGGCCGCGGCGTCCATTGTCGATTAATGCATCGACAGCTTCCTGGAGCATTCTCTTTTCGTTGCGAACGATAATGTCCGGAGCTCCTAACTCAAGAAGTCTTCTCAGACGGTTGTTTCTGTTGATGATTCTTCTGTATAAATCATTCAAGTCAGATGTAGCAAAACGTCCACCATCCAACTGTACCATCGGACGTAAGTCTGGTGGTAATACCGGAATCGCATTCAAAATCATCCACTCCGGTTTATTTCCTGAACCGCGGAATGCCTCTACAACTTCAAGACGTTTTACGATTCTTGCACGTTTCTGTCCTGTCGCTCCTTTTAAGCCATTCTGTAATTCATTGTACTCCTTATCAAGGTCAATTGCCTGCAGAAGTTCCTGAATCGCTTCCGCACCCATTCCTACGCGGAATGCGCTTCCGTAAGTCTCTCTTGCTTCCTGGTATTCCTGCTCGGAAAGTACCTGTTTGTACTGCAGGTTTGTCTCACCTTTATCAAGAACAATGTAAGATGCAAAGTACAATACTTTCTCCAATGTTCTCGGTGAAATGTCAAGGATTAATCCCATACGGCTAGGGATTCCCTTGAAATACCAGATATGTGATACCGGAGCGGCAAGGGCGATATGGCCCATGCGCTCACGACGTACACTTGCTTTTGTTACTTCTACACCACAACGGTCACAGATAACCCCTTTATAGCGGATTTTCTTATATTTTCCACAGTGACATTCCCAGTCCTTGCTAGGTCCGAAAATTCTTTCGCAGAAAAGACCGTCTCTTTCCGGTTTCAAAGTTCTATAGTTAATAGTCTCAGGTTTTGTAACTTCACCTCTTGACCATTCTGAAATCTTTTCAGGTGATGCCAAACCAATTTTGATTGCATCAAAAGTCATTGGCTGGTATGTTGCTTCGTTATTTGTTGCTGACATTTAGGCACTCCCTTCTATTCTTCGTCAAGAATTTCATCAAATTCGATATCTTCAGTTTCCTCTTCAATATCTACAAGTTCTTCGCCTTCAAATTCCTGCTGGCTGAATCCATGCTGTCCATAGTTCTCATCATCGTTGTAACGTCTGTCACCTTCGATAATGGAACGTAAGTCTGTCTCGCCGTAATCAACCGTCTCCATAATCTCGACTTCTGTATTGTCATCTCTCAATACTCTGACATCAAGACCAAGTGACTGTAACTCTTTCAAGAGCACCTTGAAGGATTCAGGAATTCCCGGCTCAGGAATATTTTCACCCTTAATAATCGCCTCGTATGTCTTCACACGACCAACAACATCATCAGATTTTACAGTTAAGATTTCCTGAAGTGTGTATGATGCACCGTAAGCTTCCAGCGCCCAAACCTCCATCTCACCGAATCTCTGTCCACCGAACTGTGCCTTACCACCTAACGGCTGCTGTGTTACGAGTGAGTAAGGACCTGTAGAACGAGCGTGAATCTTGTCGTCTACCAGGTGGTGAAGTTTCAGGTAGTGCATGTGACCGATTGTAACAGGGCTGTCAAAATATTCTCCTGTTCTACCATCACGAAGACGTACCTTACCATCGCGGGAAATCGGAACACCCTTCCACAATTTTCTGTGTTCTCTGTTCTCAGATAAGTATTCCATAACTTCCGGAAGTAAGTCTTCTTTATATTTTGCTTCAAATTCATCCCACTCTAAGTTGACATAATCATTTGCCAAATCGAGTGTATCCATGATATCAACCTCGTTTGCTCCGTCGAATACAGGCGTTGCAATGTTAAATCCTAATGCTTTTGCAGCAAGGGATAAGTGGATTTCAAGCACCTGTCCGATGTTCATACGTGATGGCACGCCGAGCGGATTCAATACGATGTCGAGCGGACGTCCGTTTGGTAAGAATGGCATATCCTCTACCGGAAGTACGCGGGAAACAACACCCTTGTTACCATGACGACCGGCCATCTTATCTCCTACGGAAATCTTTCTCTTCTGTGCAATGTAGATACGTACAGACTGATTTACACCAGGAGAAAGTTCATCCCCGTTCTCTCTTGTAAATACTTTGGCGTCTACTACGATACCATACTCTCCATGAGGTACTTTCAAAGAAGTATCTCTTACTTCTCTTGCTTTCTCACCGAAGATTGCACGTAACAGTCTCTCTTCTGCTGTCAGTTCTGTCTCTCCCTTCGGAGTTACTTTACCAACTAAGATATCTCCTGCGCGGACTTCTGCACCGATACGAATGATACCTCTGTCATCCAAATCTTTCAGAGCATCATCTCCAACGCCCGGAATATCTCTTGTGATTTCTTCCGGTCCTAATTTTGTATCGCGCGCTTCCGCTTCATATTCTTCAATATGGATAGATGTATAAACATCATCCTGCACTAATCTTTCGCTTAATAATACGGCATCCTCGTAGTTGTAGCCTTCCCATGTCATGAAACCGATTAATGGGTTCTTACCGAGCGCCATCTCTCCATTCGATGTAGACGGACCGTCTGCAATAACCTGTCCGGCTTCTACTCTCTCACCTTTGACAACGATTGGTCTCTGGTTGTAGCAGTTGCTCTGGTTACTTCTAAGGAATTTCGTAAGTTTATATGTTTTTCTACTTCCATCATCATGTTTGATTGTAATCTCTTTTGAAGTAGAACGTTCGATTACACCTGCCTGCTCAGCTACGATACATACGCCTGAGTCTACGGCTGCTTTTGTTTCCATACCTGTTCCGACAACCGGAGCCTCTGTGAGCATAAGAGGTACCGCCTGACGCTGCATGTTGGAACCCATGAGCGCACGAGTCGGGTCGTCGTTCTCAAGGAACGGAATCAATGCTGTAGCTACGGAGAACACCATCTTCGGAGAAACGTCCATGTAGTCAAACATTGTCTTCTCATATTCCTGTGTCTCTTCGCGGTAACGACCCGCAACGTTTTTATGAACAAAGTGTCCTTCTGCGTCTAACGGTTCGTTGGCCTGTGCTACATGATAGTTATCTTCTTCATCAGCCGTCATGTAAACAACTTCATCTGTGACAACCGGATTCTTCGGGTCTGTCTTGTCAATCTTACGGTAAGGCGCCTCTACGAAACCATACTCGTTGATTCTCGCATAACATGCGAGGGAGTTGATAAGACCGATGTTCGGACCTTCAGGCGTCTCGACCGGACACATTCTTCCGTAGTGAGAGTAGTGAACGTCTCGAACCTCGAATCCTGCTCTGTCTCGTGAAAGACCACCAGGTCCAAGTGCGGATAAACGTCTCTTATGTGTCAACTCTCCAAGCGGGTTGTTCTGGTCCATGAACTGTGAAAGCTGTGAAGAACCGAAGAATTCTTTCACCGCTGCAGTTACCGGTTTGATATTAATGAGTGACTGTGGAGAAATTCCATCCAAATCCTGTGTTGTCATTCTCTCACGTACCACTCTCTCTAATCTGGAAAGACCGATTCTGTACTGGTTCTGTAATAACTCACCAACCGCACGAATACGTCTGTTTCCTAAGTGGTCGATATCGTCATCTGTTCCAAGACCATACTCTAAGTGGATGTTGTAGTTGATAGATGCTAAAATATCCTCTTTTGTGATATGTTTCGGAATCAGGTCATGAATATTCTTCTTAATCTGCTCTTTTAATTCGTCAATGTCACCTGCTGTTTCTTCTAAGAGCTGTGCAAGTACCGGATAATATACTAATTCTGTTACCCCTAATTCTTTCGCGTTTACATCCACGATACTCTCCAGGTCTACCATCATGCTGGAAAGAACTTTGATGTTGCGCTCTTCGCCTTTTACCCAGACAAACGGAACTGCAGCGTTCTGCACTTTATCTGCCAGTTCTCTTGTAAATACGGTTCCTTCTTCTACAAGAACTTCTCCTGTAATCGGGCTTACAATGTCTTCGGCTGCTGTCTGTCCTGTAATACGGTTCTTAAGAGCTAACTTTTTATTAAATTTGTAACGACCTACTTTTGCCAGGTCATAACGTCTCGGGTCAAAGAACATGCTCATAATGAGACTCTCTGCACTGTCTACTGCAAGCGGCTCACCCGGACGGATTTTCTTATATAATTCAAGAAGACCTTCCTGATAGCTCTCAGCTGTGTCCTTACCAAAGCTTGCAAGAATCTTCGGCTCTTCACCAAACAACTCTACAATCTCTGCATTCGTTCCGTATCCGAGTGCTCGGATAAGAACTGTAATCGGCACCTTTCTTGTTCTATCTACACGTACATAGAAAACGTCATTGGAGTCAGTCTCATACTCTAACCAGGCACCACGATTCGGGATAACTGTGGATGAATATAATTCTTTACCGATTTTATCATGAGCGATTGCATAGTAAATGCCCGGAGAACGAACAAGCTGGCTTACGATAACACGTTCTGCTCCGTTAATCACGAATGTACCTGTCGCTGTCATAATCGGAAGGTCACCCATGAAAATCTCATGCTCATTAATCTCATCTGTTTCTTTATTATAAAGTCTCACTTTCACTTTGAGCGGTGCCGCATATGTAGCATCGCGTTCTTTACATTCCTCGATGGTATATTTCACATCGTCTTCGCATAATGTAAAATCTACAAACTCCAAACTTAAATGACCGCTATAGTCTGCAATCGGAGAAATGTCTTCAAATACTTCTTTTAATCCGGCATCAAGAAACCACTGATAAGAGTCTTTCTGCACTTCGATTAAGTTCGGCATTTCGAGCACTTCTTTTTGTCTGGAATAACTCATACGAGAACTTTTTCCATTTGTGATGGGACGAATTCTGTTTTTCTCCATTGACGTTCACTCCTTGTATATTTATTTGGCCTTCGGGTTAATTTTCCTCTAATATACAATGAAAACTGCTTAAAAACGAAAGGTTTTCTTTGTTTTCATTACATTATGTGGGCATGATTTTCCACAATAGCGCATTTTTAACTATATCACAAGAAAATTGACTTGTCAAGCTCTTTTTTCAATTGCTCTGAAATTATATAAACCATTTATGATAATGTCCTAATATACCCCAAGGGAAAATGTCCCATC
>OFMK01001058.1_pt1 | contig 22584 bp, 18 predicted proteins | sample 1541781 | NCBI WGS metagenome assembly OFMK01 (sample SAMN04209250, study PRJEB22552) | human gut metagenome | biome: gut; material: feces | host: Homo sapiens | place: USA: Oklahoma
GTCTGAGGCATAGCACCTTCGAAAGCATCAACGAGAAGAATAACACCGTCTACCATCTTAAGTACACGTTCTACCTCGCCGCCGAAATCAGCATGTCCTGGTGTGTCAATGATGTTGATTTTTGTATTTTTGTAATGAACAGCTGTGTTCTTGGATAAAATAGTGATACCACGTTCACGTTCGATATCATTAGAGTCCATGACACGTTCCTGAACTTCCTGATTTTCGCGGAATACACCGCTCTGTTTCAGAAGCTGGTCAACCAGAGTTGTTTTACCATGGTCAACGTGGGCGATAATGGCTACGTTACGGACATCTTCACGTTTTGTTCTCATAAAATGATTTTCCTTTCCTCTTTAAGCTTTGAATGGGTAACTGTTCGGCACACTGGCTGAACAGTTACCGGAATTGTTAATATTCATGTGTTATCAGCAGGATTATTTTGCTGCAAAAGCATTTTTCAAGCACGATATAATCTTGCAGATGAATTTGTTCCTATTATTATGTGTTTTTTTCTTCAATAAGTTACCCGAATTTTCAGTTTACCACATTTTCGCCAGATTACAAGGTGTTAAAATAATTTTTTTTATTTTTGCAGATTCTGGTTCTAAATGAGAATGCCTGTACATAACCTTATAAAGAACAATACAAGGTACAGAGGAGCATATGCGGGATCGTTGAAAAAGCAGAGACGATTTACGGTCTGCACTGCAGGCAGGGATTCTGACACAGGTGCTCTACAGGGAAGGAGAACCACATTATGGCAGATAAAATTATTGAAAACAATCAGGTATCTATGATGGGCAAAATTGCAGCAGGCTTTACATTCAGTCATCAGGTCTTTGGAGAAGGCTTCTATATGACTGAGCTGCTGGTCAAAAGGCTCAGTGATTCGGAAGACAGAATTCCGGTGATGGTTTCTGAACGGCTAGTGGATGTAACGCAGGATTATATCGGAGAATATGTGGAAATCCATGGACAGTTCCGCTCATATAACCGCCATGAGGAGAAGCACAACCGTCTCGTGCTTTCAGTATTTAGCAGAGAACTGAAGTTTGTGGAAGAAGAGGATGAAACAGTTCCGGTAAATCAGATTTTTCTGGACGGATATATCTGTAAGCCTCCGGTGTACCGTAAAACTCCTCTTGGAAGAGAAATTGCGGATGTGCTGCTGGCAGTAAATCGTCCGTATGGAAAATCAGATTACATACCATGCATCTGCTGGGGCAGAAATGCCCGCTATGCATCTGCGTTTGAAGTTGGCGGTCATGTCCTGATCTGGGGACGTATCCAGAGCAGAGAATATATGAAACGGATCGGGGAAAATGAAACAGAGAAGAGAGTTGCGTATGAAGTATCTGTAAGCAAGCTGGAATATATGGAATAATTCCATTGCCGCAGGCAATTTGGAATGAATTTTGGCCACGTTACTGTGAACGGAGTGGTTACTGTTCACTGGTGATATCCCGCGAGGTGTTTTTTGTGAGCGAAGGTCACAGAAAACCCGAGACATACCGCGCGAATTTATGCGATTAGCATAAATTGAGTTTGCAAAGCAAACGATACTCCTTGGGCTTTGCGCAAGGAGGTTCATATTTTTTGCATCGCGAAGCGTGTTGCTGAGAACGGAGTGAACAGTAACGATTACTGTAAACAGTAACACTTGCAATTCTTCATAAACTGCGGTAATATAAGCGTATTCAGATAACTATGGCAGCCTGCTGTTCCACGAAGCATTCCGGCGTGAATATGCCGGAAGCTCATCGCAGAAGTCGAAAACAGACTGCTGTTTATCATGTCTGTAATGACACAGAGAAGAAGGTACAATTTCAATAACGATAAGAGGAATTGTTTGTTATGGAAAAAGAATTTACAGAGGTTTACTGTGGCGGGGGAAAGGGAAAGACAACTCTGGCGATCGGTCAGTGTCTGAGAGCTTCCGCACAGGGTAAAAGCGTCATTATTATTCAGTTTCTGAAAGGAAGAGAGCGCAGGGAACTGGATTTTCTGGAGGAACTGGATAATCTGGATATTAAGATATTCCGTTTTGAGAAGCATGATGAAGGATATGAGGAACTGAATGAGCAGGAGAAGGCAGAGGAGAAAACCAATATTCTCAATGCTTTGAATTTTGCGCGCAAAGTGATCGCAACGCAGGAATGCGATTTTCTGCTCCTGGATGAGATTCTTGCACTTCCGGATTATGGGATCACTACTGCAGAGGCAATCGGTGATATCCTGAAGATGAAGGACGAGAGTATGCATATTTTGCTTACGGGACGGACGTTACCGGACAGCCTGCGTAAATATGCAGACAGCATAACTACACTGACAACAGAGATTGTATAAGGTGTATAAAACCTGATTATTGTTTATGAATGGGCAGTAATCTGTATGGAAATTACAGAAGAATAAAGGAGGAAGGCAAATGGCAATTTTTAAAGGTGCAGGTGTTGCAATCGTAACCCCTATGTATGAAGATGGCAAGGTTAATTATGATAAACTGGAGGAACTTCTGGAGTATCAGATTGCAAACAGTACAGATGCGATCATTATCTGCGGAACAACAGGAGAATCATCAACGATGACGCATGGAGAGCATCTTAAGACAATTAAGTTTGCAATCGACAAGGTAAACAAACGTGTTCCGGTTATCGCAGGTACAGGTTCCAACTGTACGGAAACTGCAATTATGATGTCAAAGGAGGCTGCTTCTTACGGTGCAGATGCACTTCTTATAGTGACTCCATATTATAACAAGGCGACTCAGAAAGGACTGATCGCTCATTATACAGCTATTGCAGAGGCAGTTCCGGAAACACCGATCATTATGTACAATGTTCCGAGCCGTACAGGTTGTAACATTCAGCCTGCAACAGCAGTAGCTCTGGCTAAAAATGTTAAGAATATTGTTGGTATCAAAGCAGCAAGCGGAGATCTTTCACAGATTGCAACCATGATGTCCATGGCTGATGGCTGCATTGAACTCTACTCCGGAAATGATGATCAGGTACTTCCGATCCTTTCACTTGGCGGACTTGGAGTAATTTCCGTACTTTCTAATGTAGCTCCTAAGGAAACACATGATATGGTTATGAAATTCCTTGAAGGAGATACAAAGGGTGCAGCAGAAATCCAGTTAAAGGCAATCCCGTTAATTCATGCACTGTTCAGTGAAGTAAACCCGATTCCGGTGAAAGCAGCTCTGAATCTGATGGGTAAAGAAGTGGGACCACTTCGTATGCCATTATCCGAGATGGAAGATGCAAACAAGGCAAAACTTGCTGAAGAAATGAAGAATTTCGGAATTAAACTTGCATAAATATAACCGCAGGATTGTTCGGAAAATCAACTTGCCGATATACTGGAATTGAGAGGAATAGACAAATGGTAAAGATTATTATGCATGGCTGTAACGGTCACATGGGTCAGGTAATCTCCGGACTTGTGGAGAAGGATCCGGATGCTGAGATCGTAGCAGGTATCGATGTGGCAGATCAGGGAAAGAACAGCTACCCTGTATATACAAATATGGAAGAATGTCAGGTAGAGGCAGATGCCCTTATCGACTTCTCTTCTGCAAAAGCAACAGATGCACTTCTTGCTTACTGTGAGAAACGCAAACTCCCGGTTGTATTATGTACAACCGGTTTAAGCGAGGAGCAGCTCGCAAAGGTGGAAGAGACATCTAAGAATGTCGCAGTTCTGAAATCTGCAAATATGTCTCTTGGAATCAATACTCTGATGAAACTGCTTCAGGATGCGGCAAAGGTTCTGGCAACAGCAGGATTTGACATGGAGATTGTTGAGAAGCATCACAGACTGAAACTGGATGCACCAAGCGGAACAGCACTTGCACTGGCTGACAGCATTAATGAGGCAATGGATAACCAGTATCATTATATCTATGACCGCAGCCAGAGACGTGAGATGCGGGATGATAAGGAAATCGGTATCTCAGCAGTCCGCGGTGGAACAATCGTAGGAGAACACGAAGTGATCTTCGCAGGTCCGGATGAAGTGATTGAATTTAAGCATACTGCATATTCCAAAGCTGTATTTGGAAAGGGTGCTGTTGAAGCTGCGAAATTCCTTGCAGGCAAACCGGCAGGAAGATATGATATGAGCGATGTTATCAGTGCAAAATAATCAGGAATGCAGTAAAAATTGATAACTGGTAATTTTCAGTATCTTCATAGCAGTGAAATAAAATATATAAAAGGAAAGTGTATCTGATGTTTCAGAACACTTTCCTTTTTTGTAATATTGGCCTGTATGCTACTATAATAATTCTGATCAATGATTATATGCGTAAGTCAGCAATGTTCTGGAATCCTGCCAGCGGGCAGAAGATGAATCTGCACCCAGGACAACGGAAATATAGGTGTTTCCCCTTGCGGAATAAGAAAGTCCGACAAAACAATAGCCTGCTTTGTTGGTATAGCCTGTTTTCATACCCTGAACTCCCGGAACATTGCCGAGCAGGGCGTTGGTGGTGCCGATAGAATAGCTTCTGCCGGTATTGAGATTAGAGAAAGAATAATAGCCGGTGCTCACCAGTTTGCGGAACATACGCTTTTTGATCGCATACTGGGCAATTTTTGCCAGGTCAGAAGCTGTTGTGTAATGGTTATACCCTGCATCCAGACCATTTGGGGTTGCGAAATGTGTATTCGTACATCCGATCTCTGCTGCTTTTTTATTCATTAATTTAACAAACTTTGCAGTGGAACCGCTGACGTGTTCGGCAATGGCAACTGCGGTGTCGTTGTGGGAGGGAAGCATCAGGGAATAAAGCAGATCTTTCAGATAAAATATTTCTCCTGCATTTGCATAAAGCTTGCTGGGTTCAATAGATGCTGCGTAAGGGGAGAACTTTACTTTTTCGTTTAATTTGCAGTTTTCAAGTGCAAGGATGCAGGTCATAATCTTGGTTGTGCTGGCGTTGGCATGAGCAACATTTTCATTTTTGCCATAAATAATCTGACCGGTATCTGCATTCATGAGAAGTGCACAGTCAGAGGAAAGGGAATAATTTAATCCGGTGTGGGTGACAGTACCATTCTGGTTAAAGTAATAGTAAGTTCCCTTGATCTTGTGTTTTCCTGTAACTGCTTTTCCGTCTTTGCCAAAATAGTATTTCTTTCCGGATTTGTCAGTGTACCATCCGGTAACCATGGTACCGTCTTTACCGACATAGTAATAATTTCCTTTATATTTGATAAGAGAATTCTTTATCAGATATCCCTGAAATCTGGTTCCGAAATAATAATTTTTGCCTTTGATCGTATGCCAGCTGCACCAGCGGTGTCCGAGTTTGTTAAAATAATAGGTCTTTTTGTCAATTTTCAGAAATACATTTTTGGCGATGGTTTTATCATCATAGCGGTAAATCCAGTAATCGCCGTCTTTTACAAATTTTCCCGATGCTGCGATATCAGGTTTCTGAAGTGTGGATGCATAGATAGTAGAAACACTGCAGGTAAACAGCAGGAAAAGTGCAGCCAGAAATATGAAAACAGAGCTGCGAAGTGAATGGTTCCTTTTTCTTTTCATGATAACCTCCTGTAAATATGAGTTATAGATATTCCGTAAAATACTGCAGTCAATCCATCTCATTAATGAGTGAAATCCTGCTATAGCAACTTGTCGGTACGCTAGATTGTGGGAGTATATATGTACGGAGTAATCTATTTTGTGTTATTTAAATCATAGCATGAAAAGTAAATTTTTTCCAGAATAGTATTGAGTTTTTGGTACATATTAAAAACATAATATAAAAACATGAAAAGACGGAGAGGTTCTGCTGCATGGACCGGCAGAATGCTTTCCGGGAACAGGAGATGAATATGGGAATAAAGGTAAAAAAGATTCTGACAGGTACAGCACTTATTATGTCACTGTGCATGTTCACAGCATGTGGAAATGCAAATAAAGCAGCTGATGAGGCAGACACAAACGAAGAAAATATGACGGATAATAATGCTGCAAACGATGATAACATGGAAAATAACGCAGGAGAAAACAATACAAATGGAAATAGCACATCAGGAAACAATGCGGCAGATAAAAATGTAAATAATGGTGGAACCGTCACAGACAATGGAACTGCCGCAGAGGATGAAGCTGCAGAAAATGAGACAAAACAGAATAGCAATGCAACAGATAACACTGCAGATAATACCAGAATTGATGAAAACAACAACGGTGACGGCACAGTATCCGGAGAATTGGGAAACAGCGTCAAAGATCTGGGCGAAGGGGTAGGTAATGCTGTAGAAGATGTGGGTGATGCTGTTGGCAATGCGGCAGAAGGAAGATAGACATCAGGAATAATTTATGGTATTATCGTGTTAAATCGATAAAATTTAAATAGTGTACTCCCGAAGTTTTTATTGCATTTGTTTTTGCATCTAACTATAGCAATCATTGTAAATAATGCATATTGATTCAGCTCATCAGAGCGTGAAATCCGTTACTGTGAACGGAGTGAACAGTAACTGAAATCCTGCCTCAGCACGCCTGCAGATATCTTCCTTGTCTTTCGCACTCTGCTGAACTGTCTCAAATGCATTAATTTAAGAGGCTTGCTATAAGTACAAAAAGATTCTGAGAGTGCATATAACGGATATGGAGGTACGGATTTTATGAAATTTCGCCCATGTATTGATATACATAATGGAAAAGTAAAGCAGATTGTAGGTGGGAGTCTTACGGACGTACAGGATCAGGCAAGTGAGAATTTTGTATCTGAGCAGGATGCATCTTTCTATGCAGAATTATATAAAAAGGCAGGGATAAAAGGAGGACATGTAATTCTGTTAAATGGTCATGACTCCCCATACTATGAATCAACAAAAGAACAGGCGATTCTTGCATTACATACTTATCCGGGAGGATTACAGATTGGCGGAGGAGTGAACCCGGAAAATGCAGGGGAATATCTTAGTGCAGGTGCCAGTCATGTAATCGTTACATCTTATGTATTTAAAGATGGAAGGATTTCCTGGGAAAATCTGAACAAAATGAAAGAGACTGTGGGAAAAGAGAAACTGGTTCTTGACCTGAGCTGTCGCAGAAAAGATGGAAAATACTATATTGTGACAGACCGCTGGCAGAAATTTACAGATGTCACTATGACACTGGATATTATGAAAGAACTGGGAAGTTACTGCGATGAGTTTCTGGTCCATGCAGTAGATGTGGAGGGAAAGGCACGCGGAGTTGAAACAGAACTTGCATCTCTGTTGGGGGAGTATAAAGGAAATCCGGTTACTTACGCAGGTGGAGTTGGCTCCATGAAGGATATTGAGGACCTGCGAAAATATGGAAAAGACAGACTGGATGTCACAGTAGGCAGTGCATTGGATCTTTTTGGCGGAAATATTTCATTCTCAGAACTGATTAAACTTTAACTAATTTTTATAGTAATCTCAGGAATCACAGTGAAAATGTACAGAACAATTACAGAATTTTTGCTATTTCCCCATAATGACAAAGGAACTTTAAAGTTATTTCTGAAGTAAACAGAAAAAATGTGAAATTTTAATAAAATAGTGTTAAAATTCAAAAATGTGTGTTATAATAGATTCATCAAACAGCAAAGGGGATGGAAGCATGAAGTTTATCATCAGCGGAAAAAATATTACAGTTACAGAAGGTCTTAAGACAGCAGTCCAGGACAAGCTCAGTAAACTGGAAAGGTATTTCACTCCTGACACCGAAGTTGTAGTAACTTTAAGTGTTGAAAAAGAAAGACAGAAAATTGAAGTGACAATCCCTGTAAAAGGAAATATCATTCGTTCCGAACAGGTAAGCAATGACATGTATGTATCAATCGATCTGGTAGAGGAAGTCATTGAACGTCAGCTTCGCAAGTACAAAAATAAAATCGTAGACAAACAGCAGGCAGCAGCCAACTTCCAGAAAGCATATCTGGACAAGGACTACGATGAGGATGAAGAAGTTAAGATCATCCGTACCAAGAAATTCGGAATCAAACCAATGTATCCGGAAGATGCATGCGTACAGATGGAACTGCTCGGACATAATTTCTTTGTATTCTACAATGCAGAGACAGAGCAGGTAAATGTAGTTTACAAACGTAAAGGCAATACTTACGGTCTGATCGAACCGGAATTCTAAATCTGCTTATAAGATCAAAAATATGAAACATAGACAGCCATAAAAAAGTTTTCATAAAGAAAAGCTTCCTTACAGAGAGACAAAATGCCCCCTGTAAGGGAGCTTTTTTGTCAGGAAAAATATATACCTTTAGCGCATAAGGAATGCTTTGACGCAGTGGCCTAAATATGTTAAAATATCAAAAGATATTATGAAATTTGTAACTGATCAGCAGTTAAAAAATTACAAGTTGAAATTCATTCCGGATTGCCTGCGGCAATGGAATATTGACTTGTATATTCTGGTGGAATGGATTGCTGAAGAACAGTTACCGAAATTTTATAAATGAAGAAGTGTAAAAAGAAGGAAGGAGCACAAAAATCATGAGAAAAGCCGGAGTATTAATGCCAGTTTCCGCACTTCCGTCCCGTATTGGTGCCGGAGAACTTGGAGAATCTGCATTCCAATTTATCGAGTTATTAAAGGAGAATCATGTAAAGATATGGCAGATACTGCCACTGAATCCGGTTGGCTATGGTAATTCTCCATACCAGCCATATTCCTCCTGTGCAGGGGATGAGTTATATATCAGTCTTGATGCGCTTGCAGAGGAAGGTCTGTTAAAGGAACATCCAAAGGAATTTCAGGAGAGAGCTACAAGAGTAGATTATGAGGCTGTCCGCCAGTACAGAGAGCCTTTCTTAAGAACTGCGTTTGATGTTTTTACAGAGAAAAAGGGACAGGAAGAAACAGCATATAAAGAATTTGCTTCACAGGAATGGGTATATGAGTATGGTGTGTTCCGCGCATTAAAGAAAGCAAATAACGGAGAATGCTGGAATGACTGGCCGGAAGAATACAGAACCTGGCCGGAGAACAGACAGAAGTTACCGGCAGAGGTGGAGACAGAGGCACAGTATCAGATGTTTCTTCAGTATATTTTCTACACACAGTGGATGAAGGTGAAGAAGGCTGCAAACGATGCTGGAATCCAGATTATGGGAGATGTTCCTTTCTATGTGGGACAGGATTCTGTAGACGTATGGGGTGGAAAAGATAACTTTCTTCTTGATACAGATGGACGTCCGATCTTCATCGCCGGAGTACCGCCTGATTATTTCAGTGCTACAGGGCAGAGATGGGGAAATCCGATCTATGACTGGGAGCATATGAAGGAACAGGATTACAGATTCTGGGTGGACAGGATCGGCTATAGCAACAAATTGTTTGATATTATAAGGATCGACCATTTCCGGGCATTTGATACATACTGGAAAATTCCGGCAGACTGCCCGACTGCTATTGACGGTGAATGGATCGAGGCACCGGGATATGAGGTCATTGATACACTTCAGAAAGAAATTCCGGGATTAGATCTGGTAGCAGAGGATCTGGGGCTGCTTCGTCCGGAGGTTCTGATGCTGAAAGATCATTATCATCTGAAGGGAATGAAGATTCTGATCTTCTCCATAGAAACAGGTGGAAAGTATGCCCGAGATACCTTCCATGATGTGGAAAACATGATTTTTTACACAGGAACGCATGACAATGATACGATCATGCAGTGGTATGGAAATATGAGTGCCGCAGCCAGAAGAAAAATCCGCAGGATGTTAAAGAAGGCGGGAGCATCACAGGGCTCTGTCAAGGACAGATTCCTGCAGTATACCATGCAGAATCAGGCAGAATATGCGATCATTCCGTTGGCAGATATTCTTGGACTTGGAAAAGAGGGCCATATCAACACACCGGGAACCATTGGTTCTCCGAACTGGGAGTGGCATTTACCGGATTTTATACAGGCCAAAAAGGAACTGCAGAAATTTGGCAGACTGATCGTGGATACAAAGAGATAAATTTTGGTGACTCCGTAATTTTCTTGGTTTGTTCATGAAAAATTCATTGTTTTCCATAACGGAAAGTGTTAGAATATACAAGTATTGTGTATTATAGTAAGCGTTTGTAATGTTCGCATGCTGCTGACATGTCTGCTGTGGACGGAGTGAACAGAAATTATTCCGCACAGTAGCAATTGTTATATGGCAGCAATGCTTGTATAAAAAAGAAATAAACAGGAGTAAAACCTAATATGAATATGTTTTCAAAAGTATTCGGGACCCGCAGCCAGCGAGAGGTTAAGCGTATCATGCCTCTGGTTGAGAAAATTGAGAGCCTGCGCCCGGACATGCAGAAGTTAAGCGACGAGGAACTCAGAGGAAAAACAAGAGAATTTAAGAAACGTCTTGAAGAGGGAGAGACACTGGATGATCTGCTTCCTGAGGCATTTGCGGTTGTACGTGAAGCAGGCAAGCGTGTTCTTGGAATGGAACATTTCCGTGTGCAGCTTATCGGTGGTATCATTCTCCATCAGGGACGTATCGCAGAGATGAGAACAGGTGAAGGTAAAACACTTGTCGCCACACTTCCGTCATATTTAAATGCACTGGAAGGCAAAGGTGTGCATGTCGTAACAGTCAACGATTACCTGGCTAAACGAGATGCGGAAGAAATGGGAAAGATCCATGAGTTTCTTGGCCTGACAGTCGGTGTTGTTTTAAATGATATGAAGCAGGATGAGCGTCGTGCTGCATATAACTGTGATGTTACCTATGTTACGAACAACGAACTCGGTTTCGATTATCTGCGTGACAACATGGTTATCTATAAAGAACAGCTGGTACAGAGAGATCTGCACTACTGTATCATCGATGAGGTCGACTCCATTCTCATCGACGAGGCACGTACCCCTCTGATCATTTCCGGACAGAGCGGTAAGTCAACCAAGTTATACGAGGCCTGCGATATCCTTGCTCAGCAGTTAGAGCGCGGTGAAGCCAGCCATGAGATGACCAAGATGGCAGCCATCATGGGTGAAGAAGTTATCGAGACAGGTGACTTCGTTGTAAATGAAAAAGATAAGATCGTAAACCTTACAGAGCAGGGCGTTCATAAGGTTGAGAAATTTTTCCATATTGAAAACCTGGCAGATCCGGAGAATCTGGAGATTCAGCATAATATTACACTTGCACTTCGTGCCCATAACCTGATGCATAAGGATCAGGATTATGTAGTTAAAGATGATGAAATCCTTATTGTTGATGAATTCACCGGACGTATCATGCCGGGACGCCGTTACTCAGATGGTCTTCATCAGGCAATCGAAGCGAAAGAGCATGTTAAGATTAAACGTGAGAGCAAGACTCTCGCAACCATCACTTTCCAGAACTTCTTTAATAAATATGATAAGAAGGGTGGTATGACCGGTACAGCTGTCACAGAGGAGAAAGAATTCCGTGATATCTATGCAATGGACGTTGTAGAGATCCCGACTAACAGACCGGTTATCCGAGTTGACCATGAAGATGCTGTTTATATGACAAAGAAAGAGAAATTCAACGCAGTTGTCAATGCTGTAGTGGAAGCTCATGCGAAACAGCAGCCTGTACTGGTCGGTACCATTACGATTGAAACTTCCGAGCTTCTCAGCCGTATGCTGAAGAGACAGGGAATCAAACATAATGTATTGAATGCCAAGTTCCATGAACTTGAGGCAGAGATTGTCTCACAGGCAGGTCAGGCAGGAGCAGTTACGATCGCCACTAACATGGCTGGTCGTGGTACAGATATCAAGCTGGATGATGTGGCAAGAAATGCAGGTGGTCTGATGATCATCGGTACAGAACGTCATGAGTCCAGACGTATTGATAATCAGCTTCGCGGACGTTCCGGACGTCAGGGAGATCCGGGTGAATCCCGTTTCTATATTTCCCTGGAAGATGACCTGATGCGTCTGTTCGGTTCTGAGAGACTGATGAAGATCTTTACATCTCTTGGTGTTGCAGAGAATGAACAGATTGAGCACAAGATGCTTTCCAATGCAATTGAGAAAGCTCAGGAGAAGATTGAGTTTAACAACTTTGGTATCCGTAAGAATCTTCTTGATTATGACCAGGTAAACAATGAACAGCGTGAGATCATCTACAAAGAACGTCGTCAGGTTCTCGACGGTGAGAATATGCGTGAAGCAATCTATAAGATGATCCAGGATACAGTGGATACTTATGTTGATATGTGTTTCTCTGATGATGTAGATTCTGAAGAGTGGGATCTGAATGAATTTAACGGTGTTCTTACTCCGATCATTCCGATCAGACCGCTTACAGCTGAGAGTGTAAAAGGCAAGAAACGCGATGAGATCAGACATGAACTGAAAGAAGAGGCAGTGAAGCTCTATGAAGAAAAAGAAGCAGAGTTCCCGGAACCGGAGCAGCTTCGTGAATTAGAGCGAGTTGTACTTCTGAAATGCATTGACAGCAAGTGGATGGATCACATTGATGATATGGAAATCCTTCGTCAGGGTATCGGACTTGCTGCTTATGGACAGAGAGATCCGGTTGTTGAATATAAAATGAGTGCATTTGATATGTTCAACGAAATGATCACATCCATTCAGGAAGATACTCTTCGTATGCTGTACCATGTACATGTAGAGCAGAAGATCGAGCGTGAACAGGTAGCTAAAGTTACCGGAACAAACAAGGATGACAGTGCCGGTCCTAAGAAACCGGTTCAGAGAAAAGAAATCAAAGTATATCCGAACGATCCCTGCCCATGTGGAAGCGGTAAGAAATACAAACAGTGCTGTGGACGTAAGAATAAGGTCTGACTCGTTTATCTCAGTTGAGAAGACTCCCATTTCTGTATGTGGTGAGTTCATTACTACAGAGCGGGCAGTAATGATTTTGTAAAAAGAACATTGTGAGCAGATCATGTCTGCTGCAAAATAAAAGGGCTGAATCATGAGGCCCTTTTATCGTGCGCAAAAACACGTTAGCGCGTTGAATTGGCAGATTGTGAATATCTGTCTGAACTGTTCAGTACATCCACAGCTATGTGATTATGATTGATGAACAGTCACATAACAATTCCATAAAGGGGGAAAAACAGTATGAAAAGAGAGTCTTTCGGCTCACGCCTTGGTTTTATCCTGGTGTCAGCAGGATGTGCCATCGGTATTGGAAACGTGTGGAAGTTTCCGTATATCTGCGGGGCATATGGAGGCGCGGCCTTTATCCTGATCTACTTATGTTTTCTGGTTATTCTCGGTATTCCGGTTCTGGTAGCAGAATTTGCGGTAGGACGGGGAAGCCACACAAGTGTTGCGAAATGTTTTGACAAACTGGCACCTGCAGGAAGCGGCTGGAAGCCATTGAAATTTATTGGTATTATTGGATGTTATATGTTGATGATGTTTTACACAACAGTAGGAGGATGGATGATCTACTATTGTGTGAAGAGTCTGCGGGGAGATTTCGTTGGAGCGACTCCGGAAGCAGTAACACAGTCTTTTTCCGATATGCTGGGAAATGCACCGACGATGATGTTATGGATGGTGATCATCTGTCTGATCGGATTTGCAGTCTGTTTCATGGGATTGCAGAATGGTATTGAAAAAATCTCCAAAGTAATGATGAGTGCACTGCTTATCATTATGGTGATCCTTGCGGTTCATTCAGTAATGATGGAAGGCGCGGGAGAAGGAATCAGCTTCTATCTGATTCCTGATTTTCAGAAGATTAAGGAAGCAGGAGTTGGTAATGTAGTATTTGCGGCATTGAGTCAGTCATTCTTTACATTATCCATTGGTATTGGTGCCATGCTGATCTTCGGAAGTTATCTGGACAAATCCAGAAGCCTTACCGGAGAGGCGGTAAGCATCACCGTACTCGATACTTTTGTTGCGCTGACAGCAGGATTTATCATTATTCCGGCATGCTTCTCCTATGGAATCCAGCCGGATGCAGGTCCAAGCCTTATCTTTATCACTCTGCCCAATATTTTTGCAAAGATGAGCGGAGGGGCTTTGTGGGGAAGTCTGTTCTTCCTGTTTCTGACATTTGCTGCGGTTTCAACGATCATTGCTGTATTTGAGAACCTGATCGTGTTTAATATGGAACTGTTTGGCTGGAACCGTAAAAAGAGTGTTGTTGTCTGCGCAGTTCTTGTTGTGATCTTAAGCATTCCATGTGTGCTTGGATTCAATGTACTTTCCGGATTCCAGCCATTCGGAGATGGAAGCAACATCATGGATCTGGAAGACTTTATTGTTTCTAATAACCTTCTTCCTCTTGGAAGTCTTGGTTACCTTCTGTTTTGTACCAGAAAGAACGGATGGGGATGGGACAATTTCATTGCAGAGGTGAATGCCGGTACAGGCATGAAATTCCCGAAATGTCTGAAAAATTATGTTGCCTATGGAATTCCGGCGATTATCATTGTGATCTATCTGAAAGGTTACTATGATAAATTTGCAGGTCTGGGAACAGCAGCACTGGCCGGATGGATGATCGTGGCACTGGTACTGCTGGGATTCGTATTCTACTGTGCGACAGCGAAGAAGAAAGTGAAACAGTAAGCGGAGCGCGAATATCTGCCCGACCTGAGAACAATAAAAGATGTAATTATGTCTGAGAAGAAAGATTCTTTCAGACATGGTTACATCTTTTTTGTGTTATGGAATTGTTGTGTAAAGGTAGTGGATGCATTATTTTAGAGGATTGCTATAATGAGGCAGTTCTTCGCTGGGGTTGGTTTTGAACTGTTTACGGTATGCCCGGGAAAAAGTGCTGTATTCTGCGAACCCGCTTTCCTGTGCTGCTTTTGTCACAGGCATTCCATTTGAGATCAGAGTACGTGCCATAAGAAGCCGCTTGTTTACAATATAATTATGAAGGGTATAGCCGGTTTCTTGTTTGAACTTCCGCATCAGATGGTACTTGCTTACATAATATCTGGCAGAAAGCGTTTCTACAGACAGATCTTCTTTCAGATTGTGGTTGATATACTGAAGGATACTGGCAATCTGCGAGTCAAAGGTGTAGGATTTTTTATCAAAAATGTATTGCTTTTCCAGAAAGATACGGTTCAGATAAACCATAAACTGAAGAAAAAGTGACTGTGTCAGGATTTCCCTTCCATATTCATCGGATTTTGCAGAATTTTCCAGTTCAAACAGGATGTCTTTCATCTTTTCCTGAAGAGCAGAGTTCAGACGTACCAGATTGTAGCTTCGGTCATTTGCTTTCTGGAAGCATTTCAGCAGTTCCTGCCAGGGAATATCGTTTTGGATCCAGAGAATAAAACGTTCATATGGAACAGATGGATCAATCTCCGGGCGGTGGATGGCATGGCGGTTTACCAGAAGAATGTCCCATGGTTTCAGTTGATAAGCTTTTCCTTCTATATGATAAGCAGCCTTGCCGGAGATGAAGATAACTACCTTGTGAAAATCATGATAATGGTAAGAGAATTCCTTTCTGGTCTGGTCTTTAAGATGAAAAAGTCGGAATTGTTCGTTCAGGTATCCTGTTTTTTCTGTCTGATAGAACTGTTCTGATAATAACATATCTGCCTCCGATATCTGCAATGATTATTTAATCGAATCAAGCAAGTCCCCTGTGGAGATTGTGAAAAGAAATAAGCAGTGGAAAGCAATAAGCGGAGGGAAAAGTTTGATTCATGGTATAATCATATCATTTAATGCGCAAATGTACAATTATTACTAAGAATGTAACAAATAGTAACGAATATATTTTATAATTTCTGAGAAAATATGCTACAAAGATATTGACATTATTACACGATAATAGTATCATGCAATTACAAAGTAATCGTAAAAACTTTGTAACTATTTCGAAATAGGGTAAAGAAATAGAAAACTGAACAGAGAGGAGTGATGCTGCTGTAAGGCTGTTATATCAGAGAACTGATATAATGGTCTTTTTTGTAACACTTACAGAGCATTTTTTGCAATATTTCAAGCATTTTACTCTATATACATGGTAAAAATAATAGAATATAATGACTGTAAAGTCAGGATGTGATATGAGAAAATTGCCTGACACAAAATTTAACCGAATCAAGTAAGTCCCCTGCTTCAATTGCGAAGAGCAATAAGCAGTGGGTGGGGACTCAGACAAGTGGCGAAGTGAGTTGGAAAGATTGCCCGACAATTGATTATCGATGCAGATACAAAAGCGGGAAGTATCCGGGATTATAAATCAGAAGGAGAGATATGGTTATGGCAAATACAATTATTATGAGTAAATATCAGGGACTTGGAAACGATTATCTGATTCTTGATCCGAAGAAAAATCAGGTACAGCTTCAGGGAAAGAAGATTGCACTTCTCTGCCAGAGAGGATTTGGGCTTGGCGCTGACGGTGTGCTCTATGGACCGGTAGAAATTGATGGGAAATTGGGTGTGCGTATTTTTAATGCAGACGGAAGTGAATCTGCCATCAGTGGAAACGGCGTGCGTATTTTTGCCAAATATCTGATGGACAATGGATATATTACTGAGAAAAAATTTGACATTGAAACTATGTCAGGCACGATTCATGTGGAATGCCTGAACAGCCGGGCAACGGAATTTAAAGTAAACATTGGGAAACCATCTTTTATCTCCAGCGATATCCCTGTTTCCGGTGAAGTTCGTGAAGTAATTAAGGAGAATTTCGTATTCCATGGAAAAGAATACAAGGCTACCTGCCTGACAGTTGGTAATCCACACTGCATTATTTTTACAGACAATGTAAGTGCAGAAGCTGTAAAGAATCTGGGACCTTATGTGGAAAATGCAGATGAATTCCCAGAGAGGATGAACCTGCAGATCTGCCGTCAGGTCGACAAGGGAAATCTGGAGATTGAAATCTGGGAAAGAGGCTCCGGATATACAAAGGCTTCCGGAACAGGAAGCTGTGCGGCAGCAGCGGCAGCCTATAAGCTGGGACTGGTGGAATCCCGTATTAATGTAAATCAGCCGGGCGGAATGATACAGATCGATATGGAAGAGGACGGAACCATCTATATGACAGGAACAGTGGGATATATTGCAGATATAAGTGTTGCAGAGAGCTTCTTCTCATAAATTACACAGACTTTATGCGTAATTCAGTGTAAAGTATGATTACCCACAGTGTGAAATGATTGTTATGATAAATGATCATTTCACGCTGTGGGTAATTCTTTGTTTGTAATTTGCTTAAAGATATGTTATTATTTTAAACGAATTATTTACCAGGACTGCTATAATCTATAGCAATTCAGTCGGTTATCCACAGGGAGTCCGACAGAGAATATTTATAATAAGAAAGTGGGTGAAGCTGTGGTTGAATTAGACCAGTTCAAGAGCATTCTTGCGACTTATACAGAACCATTAGTGGAAGTGAGGGATTCACTTTGACCTGGCTAACAAAGAGCAGAAGGTCGAAGAATTAGAGCGCGAAATGGAAGCGCCTGATTTCTGGGATGATGCAGAAGTTTCCCAGAAGAAAATGAAAGAATTAAAAGACATGAAAGATGACATGGAGACCTATCAGAATCTGGTTACACAGATGGAAGATATGGAAACCATGATCGAGATGGGATATGAGGAGAACGATCCTGCACTGATTCCTGAGATTCAGGAAATGCTGGATGAGTTTCAGAAGGATTTTGACAATATCCGTATCAAGACACTTCTTTCCGGAGAATATGACAGTGAGAATGCTATCATTAAGCTGAATGCAGGTGCAGGCGGAACAGAGGCCTGTGACTGGTGCGGTATGCTTTACCGTATGTACAGCCGCTGGGCAGATAAGAAAGGATTTACCTTGGAAGTGCTGGATTATCTGGACGGCGATGAGGCAGGTATCAAATCTGTTACTTTCCAGGTAAACGGAACAAATGCTTACGGTTATCTGAAATCAGAGAAGGGAGTTCACCGTCTGGTGCGTATTTCTCCTTTCAATGCAGCAGGTAAGCGACAGACATCTTTTGTATCCTGTGATGTTATGCCGGATATCAAGAAGGATCTGGATGTAGAGATCAATGACGATGAGATCCGTATTGATACTTATCGAAGCAGTGGTGCCGGCGGTCAGCATATCAACAAGACATCATCTGCCATCCGTATCACACATTATCCTACCGGAATCGTGGTACAGTGTCAGAATGAACGTTCTCAGCACATGAATAAAGATAAAGCCATGCAGATGCTGAAAGCCAAGCTGTATCTTCTCAAGCAGCAGGAGGCAGAGGAAAAACTCTCCGGTATCCGCGGTGAGGTGACAGATATCGGATGGGGAAATCAGATCCGTTCTTATGTTATGCAGCCATATACCATGGTAAAGGATCATCGTACAAACGAGGAGACCGGAAATGTGGATGCAGTACTTGACGGAGGAATTGATATTTTCATCAATGCATATCTGAAATGGATCGCACTGAAGAAATAAAAGAATAAAAAAGGCTGTCTGAAATCAGGACAGCCTTTTTCGTGTTGAGGCATAATGATTTTACACAATGATTCAGCAGAATATATTTCTTGCGTATTTTTGTGTGGTGTGATAATATATCCAGTGTGTAAAAACAAATGTCTTTAAAGAACGGACAGGTAAATTGATATGCAGAAACCAGTAACAGAGAAAAAGAAATATTTTGTAGTGAGGGAACGAGCAGTTCCGGAAGTCCTGCTGAAGGTGGTGGAGGCAAAGAAGCTTCTGGACTCCGGCAAAGTGGACACTGTACAGGATGCAGCAGAGCGCACAGGAATCAGCAGAAGCTCTTTCTACAAATACAAAGATGATATTTTTCCATTTCATGAAGAGACAAGGGGAAAGACGATCACCTTTATTATCCAGATGGACGATGAACCGGGGCTTTTGTCGGTTGTCCTGCAGACGATTGCACGGTTTCATGGAAACATTCTCACCATTCATCAGAGTATTCCTATCAATGGGATTGCCACACTTACTCTGAGTGTGGACATTCTTCCGGGCGAGGGGGATGCAGAAGCAATGGTAGAGACGATTGAACAGAATGAAGGAATTCATTATCTGAAAATATTAGGCAGGGAGTAAAAGAAAATGATCAATGTAGCAATTTTAGGATATGGCACAGTTGGAAGCGGTGTATTTGAAGTATTAAATGAAAATAAAGAGAGCATTTCCAGACGTGCCGGACAGGAACTTCATGTAAAATATGTTCTGGATCTTCGTGATTTTCCGGGACAGCCGGTAGAGAAGGTTCTGGTCCATGATTATGAACAGATCGTCAGTGATCCGGAAGTAGATATTGTAGTAGAGGTTATGGGCGGTGTGGAGCCTGCTTATACTTTTGTAAAGAAGGCACTTCTGGCAGGAAAAAATGTCTGCACTTCCAATAAGGCTCTGGTTGCAAAGCATGGCCGAGAGCTGATGGATATTGCAAAGGAAAAGAGCATTAACTTCTTATTTGAAGCAAGCTGTGGCGGCGGAATCCCGATCATTCGTGTCATCAATTCTTCCCTTACAGGAGATGAGATTGACGAAGTAACAGGTATCCTGAACGGAACTACCAACTACATGCTTTATAAGATGAGCACAGAAGGCTGTGAATTTGACACTGTATTAAAGGAAGCACAGCAGAAGGGTTATGCAGAGGCAGATCCTACCGCCGACGTGGAAGGATACGATGCATGCCGTAAGATCGCAATCCTTTCCTCTCTTGCTTATGAGAGATATTTTGATTTTGAAGATATTTATACAGAGGGAATTACAAAGATCACACCTGAAGATATGGAGTATGCTGCGAAGCTTGGCAGAACCATCAAACTTCTTGGAACTAGCCGCAGACTGGCAGATGGAACCTGTTATGCAATGGTAGCACCGTTTATGCTCGGTCAGAACAGCCCTCTTTACAGTGTAAATGATGTGTTTAATGCAGTATTTGTACATGGAAATATGCTTGGAGATGCCATGTTCTATGGAAGCGGTGCAGGTAAACTGCCTACAGCAAGTGCTGTAGTTGGTGATATTGTGGATGCCGCAAAACATCTCCATGTTAATATTGTGACAAACTGGAACAGCACTCCGGCAGTACTGAAACCACTGGATGAAGTGACAGGAAGATTTTTTGTGAGAATCAAAAAAGAAGCAGCAGAAGAAGCGAAGAAGGTATTTGGTGATGTTGAGATCATCAGCCTGGGACAGCTTCCACAGGAATGTGCATTTATCACTGATGAAATGACACAGGGAGCATTTGAAGAGAAACTGGCTCAGATCGGAGATCAGGTACTTGCAAAGATTCGAGTTAAAGATTGATAAACTGACAGATTTCGTGTATCATATAGTGTGCCTGATAAGGTGGACACTGATACAATACTTCAGATAAATATTTGTACAGTGATTACTGTAAACAGAACAGGAAAGGGAAGATATGAGAATCTTCTCTTTCCTGTAAACTTATTATGGAGGAAGTAAAACAATGTTGATTGTCAAGAAATTTGGCGGTACATCGGTTGCAAATAAAGAACGTATCTTTAATGTTGCCAACCGCTGTATAGAAGAGTACAGAAAAGGAAATGACGTGGTTGTCGTTCTGTCCGCAATGGGGAAATATACGGATGAACTGATCACTATGGCAAGGGATGTCAATGAGAAACCGCCGAAAAGAGAGATGGATATGCTCTTTACCATCGGAGAACAGATGTCTGTTGCACTGATGGCAATGGCGATGGATAAACTGGGAGTTCCTGCGGTTTCCCTGAATGCTTTTCAGGTTTCCATGCATACGACAAGCAGTCATGGAAATGCACGTTTAAAAAGAATTGATACAGAGCGTATCAGAAGAGAGCTGGACAGCAAAAAGATTGTAATAGTTACCGGCTTCCAGGGAGTTGACAAGTATGATGATTATACGACTCTTGGAAGAGGCGGTTCTGACACAACAGCGGTTGCTCTTGCGGCTGCTCTTCATGCAGATGCCTGTGAAATCTATACAGATGTAGATGGTGTTTACACAGCAGATCCGCGTAAGGTTCCGAAAGCAAGAAAGCTCAAAGAGATCACTTACGATGAAATGCTTGACCTTGCGACTCTCGGGGCAGGTGTGCTTCACAACCGTTCTGTGGAGATGGCGAAGAAATATGGCGTGCCGCTTGTGGTACGTTCGAGTTTAAACAACAGTGAAGGAACTGTGGTAAAGGAGGAAGTTACAGTGGAGAGAATGTTGATCAGCGGTGTTGCGCTGGATACAGATGCAGTGAGAATTGCGGTAATCGGATTAAAGGATGAGCCGGGTGTAGCTTTTAAATTATTTGATACCCTTGCGAAGAAGAATATTAATGTAGATGTGATCCTGCAGTCTATCGGACGTGCGGGCAGAAAGGATATTTCTTTCACAGTCGATGGAAATGATCTGGATGATGCAGTTGCAGTTCTGGATGCAAATCAGGCAAGACTTGGATTTGCAGAGCTTCATTCTGAGAGAAATATTGCGAAGCTTTCCATCGTAGGTGCAGGAATGATGAGTAATCCCGGAGTAGCAGCAAAGATGTTTGAGAGCCTCTATAATGAGGGCGTAAACATCAATATGATCTCTACATCCGAGATTCGTGTGACAGTTCTGATCAATGAAAAGGACGGCGTGCGCGCAATGAATGCAGTACATGATGCCTTTGGTCTGGCAGACTGATTTAGGAGAATTACATGACATCGAGACGTGAATTAAAAAACTATGCGAAGCAGGCCATGTCAGGAAAATATGGAATACTGATCCTGGCATTTGTTGCAGTTCAGGCACTGGCTCTGATCAGCAGCATGATATCCTCGGCTTTATTTCCGGGAGAGGAAACAATTGATATTGTGCTGTCGTATGCATTTACATTTATTCTGACTCTGCTGATCAATGTGGTAGCGGCAGGTATGAATTATATGTATCTGAATATTGCCAGAGGGAAAGTATATTCATTAAATGACCTGTTTTATTTTTACAGACATCATCCGGACAGAGTGATCGTTGCCGGATTTTTTATGGCAGTACTGAATCTGCTTACCATGCTGCCCTATACGATTTACAGTAATGCGAATCTTCCGGGTGAAGATGCTTCTGTGGAGGTGCTGATCACCTGGCTGTATACAGGTGTTGTTCTGATGATCGTTGGAATGATTGTTTATCAGATTCTGGTCATTCCTCTGGAGATGACTTATTATATTCTGGCAGATAAGCCGGAATTGAAAAGTACAGAGGCTATGAAAGAGAGTCTGGAGATGATGCATGGAAACTTCGGAAGATATCTGATGTTGAAGATAAGCTTTATCCCATTGATGTTTCTTTCTGTTTTTACATTCTATATTGCACTCTTGTGGATATTTCCATATATGGCCATGACAGAAGTAATGTTCTATCGTGATCTGACAGGGGAGCTTAAAGTGCAGAAAGAGGAAGAAGAACGTGTGGCACGAGACTATGTGAATCCTATGTTTGACAGCTATTCACAGAGTGAACAGCCACAGGAAGAACAGACACATCCGCAGCAGTTCTGGCGTATGCCGGAAGAACCGGTTTCTTATGAAAACGAAGATGAACAGAACATTACAGACAACACAGAAATGCAGAATGTTCAGGCAGATATGGATGATAAAAAAGAGCAGAATGATT
>OFMK01001070.1_pt1 | contig 22443 bp, 15 predicted proteins | sample 1541781 | NCBI WGS metagenome assembly OFMK01 (sample SAMN04209250, study PRJEB22552) | human gut metagenome | biome: gut; material: feces | host: Homo sapiens | place: USA: Oklahoma
ATGGTCTTGAAGACCTGTGAGAACTTTTCTCCGAATCCTTCCCTGAGTGACTGCATGGCGTTCAGAACGGAGTCTGCATCCTTGCCGGGAATTCGAATGGCAATATAGTTCTCCGTTTTCTTCTCCAACAGGGAGAGGACAACAGCCTCCTTACTGCCCCTCTTGCCGACCACGGTGTCACCCTCCCAATGACCTCCCTCGATGCGCAGAGCTGCGATCTCAGGCCTCTGAGAAATGTCTGTGCCGAAGTTCTTCTTGTGTTCACGGGGCTTGGAATCCTTGTGCTGCTTGCGTTTCATGGCTTCGGGCAGTTCTGTCACAGACAAGTCAAGGCTGCCTGCCCAGACCTCATTGTAAAGCGTGTGGGTGCAGACCATCTCCTCTGCTGAAAACAGCTTGTGCAGACGAGCATATCCGACGCAGGCATCCAAAGACCACTTGTGTTCTTTGACCTGTTCCATTATCCAGCGAATGAAACGAGTGCAGTGACAGATTCGGTGTGGTTTCCGAGAACGCTTTCTGTTCGCCTTGTAGACCGCTTCTCCACGCCTTGCCGAGTATCCGGGCTTCCTGCCCTTGCTGCTCTTTCGGGGCGGTGTGCCGCGCTTTAGCTCGTTTCCAACGGTGGTTGGTGAACATCCGATTGCTCTGGCAATGGCTCTGTTCGTGTAGCCTGCGTTCTTGAGATGCTGGATCGCGCCTCGTTCCTCTCGCTGTAAGTGCTGTCCCTTCTTGCGTTCTACCGATTCTGTGATATAATCTTGGCAGTCCATAGTGATTGCCCTCCCTTGGAAGAAGTTGTGTGCAAACTTCATTCTACCATGTGGGGAAAATCACTATGGATTTTTTCTTAGGTGTCCAACTTCATTTTACAATCAACCTTTTTTACCAATTGAACAAAAAAACGAAAAAACAACGCCGCAATCCCGCTCAATGCGGATTTCCGGGTATGCGCAAAATGTGCTATACTAATAAAAAACAGCAGCACAGCTGCTGTTTTTTACACGCATCCGGGCGCTTTGTGCCCGGGCGCTTGAGACCTTAAGGCCGTGGGCCGGGACAGTCCACATGGCCGCTTTTTATAGCTTTGCATAGAAAAGCTATAAAAAGAGCTGCAGATCATTCCCGGCCATACGGGTTGTTCTCGGCTTATAGCCGTTAAGAAGGGCCTTTTATTGCGGAGCAAAAAGGGGCGGCATGCCGCGGGAGAGGGCGACCGCCGCGCCCGGAAGACAATGTAGAGAAGGAGTGGAAAGGAATGGAAAAACTGACGGAGCAGAACCGGGCCGAGGTAGAGGCATATATCTCTGCCGAACCGGAATACAATGTATTTGTGCAAGGCGACCTTGAAAATTACGGCTTTGAATCGAAAACGGTGGAGATCTTCGGCACACGTGCTGCGGACGGCGCGCTTTGTGCGCTGCTGCTGCGGTATTTCAACAATTACTGTCTGTGCATGAGCGGGACAGCGCCGGTGGAGGAGCTGGCGGCGTTTCTGCAAGCCCGCGGGGCGCAGTATCTTTCGGGCAAGGAAGCAGATGTGGCCGCTTTGGCCGCACGCATGCCCGGCTGGAAGCTGCGCGGAACGAATCTGGCGCGCATGGACCGCCTGGCCGGCGGCGCGGCACTGCCGGAGGGCTTTTCTCTGCGGATGCTCGGGCCGCAGGATGCGCAGGCAGTGATCGGGCTGGAAGTACAGATCGATGAATTTGCCGACAGCTTCCGCGGTGTGGACCGGGAAGAAAAGGTGGAGGAATGCCGGGAAAACCTTACGCGCGGCGGCCATGCCTTCGGTGTGTACGATGGGGACAGGCTGGTGGCGCTGGCAGAGACGACTGCGGAAAACAGCGTTTCGGCCATGGTCGTCGGTGTGGCGACGCTGCCGGGATGGCGCGGGAGAGGCTTTGCCCGTGCCTGTGTGCACGCGGCCGCGGCCCACAGTTTTGCCGCCGGGCGGCGGTACCTGTGCCTGTTCTACGACAACCCCGCGGCGGGGCGCATCTATCACGCGCTGGGCTTTGCGGATGTGGGACGTTTTGGTATGGCAATGCCCGAATAAAAAGAACAAAAACAGATTTTCAAGGCACGCGAACCATTGGAGCAGGAAGAGGACGGCGGCGGGGCGGCTTGTGGCCTCTGCCGCGAAACCGGGAGGTGCGCGGATTTGAAGTATATCACGGCAGTGCCGGCCTCGGCGGGGCTGGCGGTGGGGACGGTGCGGTATTTGCGCCATACGCAAAGCGGGCTGGGGCGCGCGGTGCGGTCCCCCAAGGAGGAACAGGAGGCGTTTGAAAACGCGGTGCGGGAGGCGCAGGACCAGCTCATCCGGCTGGAGCGGCGCGCTGCCGCACAGGACAGGGATATTTTTATGGTGCAGAGGGTGCTGCTGGAGGACGAGGGCCTTCGGCAGGAGGTGGCGTCCTATATCCGGGTGGGCGCGGGTGCGGCGGCATCGGTGGAGCGCGCGGCGGGCATTTTTGCGGGCCGCATTCGTGCACTGGAGGACCCGTACATGCGCGAGCGTGCCTGCGATATCCTGGACGCATGCCGCCGGGTCGTCAAGGTACTCGACGGCCAGCCCCACGAGACGCTGCGCCTGACGGGCCCGGCCATTTTGGTGGCTGAGGAGCTGTATCCCACGGATATCGTCACGCTGGACCGCAGCCTGATGCTGGGGTTTATCACCAGCGCGGGTTCCCCCAATGCCCACGCGGCCATCATCGCCCGCACCATGGGCATCCCCGCCGCGGTGATGGCGGGGCCGGAGCTGCTGGAGGGCTGTGACGGCCGCACGCTGGCGCTGAACGGAGACACCGGCGAAGCGTATCTGGACCCGGATGAGGCGACGAAAACACGCTTTGCCCACAAACTGCGCTTGCAGCGGCGGCACACGCTCTCGCAGGAGCGGCTGCGGGCGGCACCATGTACCACGAAGGACGGCACGCGCATCTCGCTGATGGCGGACTGCGCGTCGGTGGAGGATGTGCGCACGGCCGTGGAGGCGGGAGCGGATGGCGTGGGTCTGCTGCTGAGCGAATACCTGCTGCTGGCGGGGCGCGTGAACGGCGAGGAGGAGCAGTATGGCTTCTATGCTGCCTGTCTGGCGGCGGCGCAGGGCAGGCCCGTTACCATCTGTACCTTTGATGTGGCGCCGGATAAGACGGGGACGGAATTTCCACGGGAGGAAGAAGCAAATCCCGCGATGGGGCTGTGCGGCGTGCGCTACTGCCTGGCGCATCCGGATTTTTTTGAAACGCAGCTTCGGGCGCTGCTGCGCGCCGGGCTGGCGGGAAATCTGCGCATCCTGCTGCCCATGGTCTCTACGCGGGATGAGTTCGAGCATGCTCTGGACGCTGTTTACCGCGCCAAATGCGCGCTTCGGGAGCGGGGCGTACCCTTTGCCGAAACGGTTCCCGTGGGTGCGTTTATCGAAACGCCCGCCGCAGCGCTGACAGCCGGGGACCTGGCGCGCCGCGCCGCGTTTTTCAATGTGGGCACCAACAATCTCATCCAGTATACATATGCGGCCGACCGTGTGAACCCCCAGGTGCGGGCCTATCTGCCCGCTGCCTCTCCCGCCGTATACCGGCTTGTACGGTTCGCCGTGGAGGCCGCGGCCGAAGCACGCATCCCGCTGTGCCTGTGCGGCGAGGGCGCGGCGCAGCCCGCGCTGGCCGAGGCCTATGCCCGCCTGGGCGTGCGCGCCTTTTCCCTGCCCGCGCGGGAGCTGCTGGAGGTAAAGGAGTACCTGATGGGCGTCACGCTGTAACAGGGCGTTCTGCCGGGGATAAGCGGCGGATGAACTTTGCGGGACACGGCGACACAGGCGTAAAACGAAGGCAGACAGCCGCTTTCATACGGCCCGGCGGCCCGGCAAACTGGAATCGGCCAGGCGGAACAGGAGATGCTTTCTGCATGACAGGGCAAGAAATGGGGCAATAAAACAATCAAAAGCTGAAGAGGAAGAACCGCAAATGGCAACAGGGAGCGGTATCAGGAAAAAGCTGGAAACAGAATATTTGGCGCAGAGTCTGCAAGGCCATATTCAGTATTACGCAACGTCGTATAGCAGAAGTCCTGACCATGAGGGACGGGCGGCAATAAGATATGATGGCAACGAAATCATCAAGGGATGTTATTGGAATAACCGGATGAAAGCAGATTTGTTTCCCGGAGATGAAAAATACAAAAAACGCATGGAAGTGGAAAATGCGTATATGGATGATACAGCTTTAAGACTAAGTGTTTTTGGTCAACGCTGTTTTTACAACGCCTTTGCAGAGTTTGATGATCAAGATATTGAAATGAGCCTTAACGGTGCCAATTTAATCGTAAGAATATTTGTTGTATTGGATAGGCGGGTTGGCAAACGGAGATTGACCTTGATGAAAAAGAAAATACAGGAAAAATCAGATACGTTTCAGGAGTTTTTTGCAATTCGTGCAAAAGCAGAAGGATTGTCATAATTTCCAATTTACCAATTTTATGTTATCCACATACAGGCATCCTTCGTAAAGCAGAGCGCTGGCATCCCGAAGGCCGGTTTAACCATATTTTTGAGTTGTGCGGCCTGCGGATTCGGCTGTTTGTCCGTTGACAGCCTTTGCCGAAGCGTGGTATCATGAATACATAACCGAGACGCGGCCGTAACTGACGGAACGAGTGGGCTTACCACAGGGGAACGGGCGCGGAGTTTTGATGCCGGCCGTCTGGGCAACACCGCTTTTGCGGTGCTGCCCTTTTTTGTTGCCCTGAAACAAGAAGATTTTCTCAATGGCCGCCGCCGGGGCGGTACAGGAATGAAAAGGGGCCGCGCCTCCGCGGTGTGTGAGCGAACAGGAGGTACAGGAAATGTGCAAGGCATGGGAAGGGTTTACGGCCGGGGCGTGGCAGAGCCGCATCGATGTGCGGGATTTTATCCAGAAAAACTATACACCCTACGGAGGAGATGAAGCGTTCCTGGCGCCGGCAACACCGCGCACGCAGGCACTGATGCATAAGCTGCAGGGCCTGATGAAGCTGGAGCAGGAGTTCGGCGGCGTGCTGGATGTGGACACCCAGACGGTGTCCTCCCTGCTCAATTACAAGCCGGGCTATCTGGACAAAGACAACGAGCTGATCGTCGGCCTGCAGACGGACAGGCCGCTGAAGCGCGGTGTGAATCCTTTCGGAGGCATCCGCATGGCGCGGGAGGCCTGCCGGGCCTACGGCTATGAGCTTTCCGGGCAGGTGGAGCAGGAGTTCGCCTACCGCACCACCCACAACGACGGCGTATTCCGCGTGTACAACGAGCAGACCCGTGCGGCCCGGCACTGCGGCCTGATCACGGGCCTGCCCGACGCATATGGCCGGGGCCGGATCATCGGCGATTACCGCCGCGTGGCGCTCTACGGGACAGACCGACTGATCGAGGAAAAGAAAAAGGACAAGGTGGAGCTGGGCCGCGGCGCGATGACGGACGAGAACATCCGTCTCATCGAGGAGGTCTGGCGGCAGATCGACTTTCTGGGCAAGCTGCGGGATATGGCCGCGCTGTACGGCTGCGACATCAGCCGCCCGGCGCAAAGTGCCCGCGAGGCCGTGCAGTGGACCTACTTCGGCTACCTTGGGGCCATCAAGGAGCAGAACGGCGCGGCCATGAGCCTGGGCCGCGTGAGCACGTTTCTGGATATCTATTTCGAGCGGGACCTGGCCGCGGGCAGGCTGGACGAGGCGGGCGCGCAGGAGCTGATGGACGACTTTGTGATGAAGCTGCGTATGGCGCGCCACCTGCGTACGCCGGAGTACAACGCGCTGTTCGGCGGCGACCCCATGTGGATCACCGAAGCCGTGGGGGGCATGGGCTCGGATGGCCGCACGCTGGTGACGAAAACTTCCTTCCGCATGCTGCATACGCTTTACAATCTGGGGGCGTCGCCGGAACCGAACCTGACCATTTTGTGGAGCGGTGCGCTGCCCGCCGCGTTTAAGACATACTGCGCCCGCGTCTCCTGCGAGACAGACGCCATCCAATACGAAAACGACGACCTGATGCGCCCCATTTACGGCGACGATTACGCCATCGCATGCTGTGTCTCAGCCATGCGGCTGGGTAAAGACATGCAGTTTTTCGGCGCGCGGGTCAATTTGCCAAAGCTGCTGCTCCTGTCCCTCAACGGTGGCCGGGACGAGATGAAGAACATGCAGGTCGGCCCGGTGCATACGCCCTATGAGGGCGAGTATCTGGAGTACGGCAGGGTAACGGCGCTGCTGGACGCATACCGCCCCTGGCTGGCGGAACTGTATGCCGATACCATGAACGTCATCCATTACATGCACGATAAATATGCTTATGAAAAAACGCAGATGGCTCTGCACGACACCTATGTGCACCGCTACATGGCTTTCGGTATGGCGGGCCTGTCCGTGCTGGCAGATTCACTCTCGGCCATTAAATACGCGAAGGTGCGCTGCATCCGCGACGCCGGAACAGGCCTCATCACGGATTTCGAGGTGGAGGGAGACTACCCCGCCTTCGGCAACGATGACGACCGCGTGGACGCCATTGCCTGCGAACAGGCCGAAGCGTTTTACAACGAGCTGGCAGGCCATGCGCTGTATCGCGGAGCCGAAGCCACGCTCTCGGTGCTGACGATCACCTCCAACGTGGTGTACGGTAAAAAAACAGGCTCCACGCCCGACGGCCGCAAAGCGGGGCAGCCCTTTGCCCCGGGCGCGAACCCCATGCACGGCCGGGAAAAAAGCGGCGCGCTGGCCTCGCTGAACTCTGTGGCAAAGCTTTCGTACCGGTACTGCAAGGACGGCATCTCCAATACGTTTTCCATCGTGCCGGGAGCGCTGGGCAGGACGGACGAACAGCGCCGGGCCAATCTCGTCAGCCTGCTGGACGGCTATTTTTCCCAGATGGCCCACCACATCAACGTCAACGTGCTCAGCCGTGAAACGCTGGTGGAGGCGTACAATGATCCGGAGAAATATCCCAATCTGACCATCCGCGTTTCAGGCTACGCGGTGAACTTCCACAAGCTGACGAAAGAACAGCAGCGCGAGGTCATCGCCCGCACGTTCCACGAGGCGATGTGAGCCGTGGACGCGCAGATGCAGACGCCGGAAAACGGCGTGAAAGGGCGCATACACTCGTTTTTGTCCATGGGAGCGGTGGACGGACCGGGGCTGCGCTATGTGGTGTTTCTGCAGGGCTGCCCGCTGCGCTGTGCCTGCTGCCACAACCCGGACACCTGGGACGCGGCGGGCGGCACGGAATACACGGTGGAGGATGTGCTGCGGCGTGTGCGCCGCTGTAAGCCGTACATTTATGAGTCGGGGGGCGTTACGGTTACGGGCGGTGAGCCGCTGGCCCAGCCCGTGTTCACTGCGGCGCTGCTGAAGGCGCTGCGGGCGGAGGGCTACCACACGGCGCTGGATACCTCCGGCGCGGGTGCTCTTGCCGCCGCGCGGGAGGTGCTGGCGCATACGGACCTGGTGCTGGCGGACCTGAAGTTCAGCTCCGAAGATGGATACCGCGCCCATACGGGCGGCAGCCTGGCCCATACGCTGGATTTTCTGGCGCTGACACAAGAGCTGGGCGTGCCGCTGTGGGTGCGGCACGTGGTGATCCCCGGCTTGACGGACGGCGAGGCACATATCCGCGCATTGGCGCGCATGGCCGGACAGTTCCATAATTTGCAGAAGGTGGAGCTGTTGGGCTTCCGAAAGCTGTGTCTGGAAAAATACGGGGCTATGGGCGTTCCGTTCCCTCTTGCGGACACACCGGAGATGGACGCCGCAGCGCTGTGCCGGCTGGAGGACGCGGTGCGGCGAGAACTGCCGGACCTTGCGTGAAAAAGGCGCGCCGGACGAAAAAACACTTGCGCGCCGCAAAAGGGTATGGTAAGATATGCTTATACCTTTGAGGGAGTAGTTCGCGCCGGGCCTGTACGGCGTGTAAAGTCAACATGATGGCGCGCCGGCACGCGCCTGGCTTTGCTTAATGAACAAGACTCATGGGCGGCTTTGCGCCGTCCGTGGGTCTTTTTTTTGCGGCCCCGCCCCACAGGGCCGCAAAACGGACGCCTCCCTTTTCCGGCGCGCGCTGCGGGCGGAACAGATTATCCGGCCGCAGACACGCATATTCTTATGAAAGCAGATTTGGAGGAAAAAGCGTTATGGATTCGATCACCCTGTTCGTACTCGCGCTGGGGCTTTCGATGGACGCATTTGCGGTGTCCATCTCCAACAGCATGTGTTTTTCCGGCCTGCGGCGGAACGAGGCCGCCCTCACGTCGCTGTCCTTCGGCGTGTTTCAGGGCCTGATGCCCGTGGCCGGGTATTTTGCGGGCCGCGCCTTCGCCGATGTGGTGAGCGCGTTTGACCACTGGATCGCCTTTGCACTGCTGGGCTTCATCGGCGGCAAAATGATCTGGGACGCCGTCAAGGAGCTGCGCGCGCCGGAGGCGTGCCCCGTGGGCCGCGCGTTCAGCTATAAGCTGATGGTGGTGCAGGCCTTCGCCACCAGCATCGATGCGCTGGCTGTCGGCGTCAGCTTTGCCGCGCTGGATGTGAACATCGCCGCGGCGGCTTCCTTCATCGCCTGCGTCACGTTCGTCTGCTGCCTTGCGGGCCATCTGCTGGGCAAAAAATTCGGCAGCTGGCTGGGCGGTAAGGCCGAGATATTCGGCGGCGTCATTTTGGTGTGCATCGGCGCAAAGATCCTCGTTGAGCATCTTTCCGGCGGCTGAGGGCCGGAAAAAACAGAGAAAATGCAAAAACGTGCGCGTGTTTCGTTGACACACGCACGTTTTGTTTGCTATGCTGGACAAAGACGGCGCTCTATGCGGATGCGCCGGGTATCGGAGAAGGAAAAAGAGGGATCAGGGTTATGGAAAAACGAGAAAAATTTGCCTCGCGGCTGGGCTTTCTGCTCATTTCGGCCGGGTGTGCCATCGGCATCGGCAACGTATGGCGCTTCCCCTATATTACCGGACAGTACGGCGGCGCGGCGTTCGTGCTTATTTACCTGTTTTTCCTGGTCGTGCTGGGCTTGCCCATCATGGCCATGGAGTTCGCCGTGGGCCGGGCGTCCCGCAAAAGCTGCGCGGTCAGCTTCCGCGTGCTGGAGCCTGCGGGCACCAAATGGCATTGGTACGCCTGGCTGGGCATGGCGGGCAACTATCTGCTGATGATGTTCTACACCACGGTGGCGGGCTGGATGCTGGCCTATGTGGTAAAAATGCTGCGCGGTGCGTTCACAGGCGCGTCCGCCGAGGCGGTGGGCGGCATTTTCAATGACATGCTGGCGCAGCCGGGGCCGCAGATATTCTGGATGATTGTGGCTGTGGTGCTGGGCTTCGGCGTGTGCAGCCTGGGCTTGCAGAACGGTGTGGAGAAAATCACAAAAGCCATGATGGTCTGCCTGCTGCTGCTGATGGTGGCGCTGGCTGTGCGCAGCGTCACACTTCCAGGCGCGGGCGAAGGCCTCAAATTTTATCTTGTACCGGATTTCGGGCGCCTTGTGGAGCAGGGCGTGGGCAATGTGGTGTACGCGGCCATGGGACAGGCCTTTTTCACGCTGTCTCTGGGCATCGGCGCCATGGCCATTTTCGGCAGCTACATCGGCAAGGAGCGCACGCTGCTCAGCGAGAGCGTCAACATCACGCTGCTGGATACCTTTGTGGCGCTGATGGCGGGCCTTATCATTTTTCCCGCCTGCTTTTCCTTCGGCGTCAACCCGGGGCAGGGCCCAGGCCTTGTATTCGTCACGCTGCCCAATATCTTCGGCGGCATGGCGGGCGGCCGGGTATGGGGCGCGCTGTTTTTTGTGTTCATGAGCTTTGCGGCGCTGTCCACCGTTATTGCCGTATTTGAAAACATCGTTGCCTTCGGTATGGACTTGTGGGGCTGGAGCCGCAAAAAAGCCGTGTTGGTAAATTTTTTCGCCATTCTTGTGCTGTCGCTGCCCTGTGTACTGGGATACAACGTGCTTTCGGGCTTTATGCCCTTCGGCGAGGGCAGCGCCGTGCTGGACCTGGAGGACTTCCTTGTTTCCAATACGATCCTCCCGCTGGGCAGTCTTGTATACCTGTTGTTCTGCACGTCCCGCTACGGCTGGGGATGGAAAAATTTTGTGGCCGAGGCAGACGAGGGCAAGGGCATACGGTTTCCAAAATGGGCGCGGGTATACGTCAGTTACATTCTGCCGCTCATCGTGCTGTTCATCTTTTTGATGGGCTATAAGGACAAATTCTTCACCTGAGGAGAAAAACAAAAAGAGGCGCCGCCGCGGGATATATCCGCGGCGGCGCTTTTTGTTTTGAAGCTTCAGTTGCTGCGGCTCTCGGCCAGCACCGCGTCCACGGTGACGACATTGCCGCTGCCGCGCTTTTGGATCTCCAGCCGCACGGTTTCGCCGGGCTTGTGCGTCTCCAGCACATCCAGCAGATCGGACGTGGTTTCCAGCGTTACGCCGTCCGCCGTCAATATCACGTCGCCCACGGTGATGTCGTGGTTGTTCAGGTCGCTGTAATCTTCCACAGATGAAATATATAAGCCCTGGCTGGGCAGGTCGTTGGCAGGGCCTGTGACGGGCGACAGCGCGATTACCATCACGCCCAGTGCCACGCGGTCCTTTACATAGCCGTAGGCAATCAGATCCTCCACCACGGGCTGCGCGTCCGCCGAGGGGATGGCAAAGCCGATGCCCTCAAACATGGAGCTGTTGAGCTTGGCGGAATTGATGCCGATCACCTGACCGAAGCGGTTCACCAGCGCGCCGCCGGAATTGCCGGGGTTGATGGCCGCGGAGGTCTGGATAAGGTTCATCGTGACGACGCTGTTGCCCGCCTGCATGCTGATCTCACGATTGAGGCCGGAGATGATGCCCTGGGTGACGGTGCCGGAGAGCTGTCCGGCCGCATTGCCGATCGCCACGGCCCGCTCGCCCACCTGCAGGATGTCCGAATCTCCGAAGGAGGCGGGCACCAGCCCGTCCGCCGTGATTTTGACCACGGCCAGGTCCGTACGGGTGTCGGAGCCGACGATCCATGCGTCCAGCTCACGGCCGTCGTCCAGCAGCACGGTAACTGCGGAGGAGCCCTCCACCACATGGGCGTTGGTGACGATGAAGCCGTCCTCGTTGAGAATGATGCCGCTGCCGCTGCCTGCAATGGAAATGCTGCCCGGCTCATATACATTGATGCATACCACGCTGGGGCCAACGGTCTTGGCAATCTCCACCGTGGAGAGCCCGCCGTCCGCGTCCTCGGGAAGATCCTCGATGGTAAAGCTGGGCACCTCTCCGGGCGTGGGACGCCGGCGCGCGGCGCCGCCGCTGCGCAGTGCGTCAAAAGCCTCTCCCGCCAGAAAAACGGTTGCGGCAAGCCCCAGGCAAAGCAGAACAGCCACCAGCGGCGCACGGTTCCTGCGCCGGCGGGGCGGTTTCCCTCCGGGGACGCCCGGCATCGAGCCGGGCGTCTGATATACATATTGGGGCGCCCGCGGCGGCACGGGGCCGCCGCCCTGCCCGTAAACGGAGCCGCCGTAGGGCGGGGCTGCGGAGCCCTGTCCGCCATAGGGCGGATAAGGCGGATACTCCATCCCGGGCTGTTGTACATAGGGCGGGCAGGGCCCGCCGGGCTGCTGCGGATATTGCGGATACTGGCGCTGATCCATGATTCCCTCTCTCCCTGCCGGGCCTCCCGGCAATGCGCAGCACTGCGGCCGCGAATATTTCTCTTCCATGCCTCATGCGGCGCGGTGGTCACTGATCCTTGAGCTTGCCGCCCTTAATGGGCGAAGAAGGCGGCGCGGGCAACGTGAACAGGAATTCGCAGTATTCGCCCTCCTTGCTGTCCACCCAGATCTTGCCGCCGGACAAATTGATGAGGACTTTGCAGATATGCAGACCCAGGCCGCTTCCGGTGGTGTTCAGCCCACGGCTTTTGTCTTCCTTGTAAAAGCGGTCGAACACATAAGGCAGCGCCTCGGGCGCAATACCCGCGCCTGTGTTGCGCACGCCTACGGTAACGGCGCCCTTGCTCTGTGTGACGGAAAAACGGATCTCCCCGCCCACATTGCAGAACTTGATAGCGTTGTCCACCAGATTGTAGATGACCTGGTACACCAGATCCTGATCCGCCAGAACCAAGGTCTTGGTTGGGGCGAAGCCGCTGATTTGGATGTTGTTGGCCTCCAGCCGCTGTTCCGCGCCGAACACCACGCTGGTGATGCTCTCCCAGATATCATAGGTAGTGGCGTTTACTTTATACTCCCCGGCCTCCAGCTTGGTGATGTCCAGCATGTTCTTGATGAGACGCGTCAGGCGGCCCACCTCCTGAGAGACAATGCCCAGGTAGTGGTTCTGGTTTTCGGGCGGGATGGTGCCGTCCAGCATGCCGTCGATAAAGCCCTTGATGGTGGTCATGGGCGTGCGCAGCTCGTGAGCGATATTGCCCATGAAGCTGCGGCGGGACTGGTCGATTTTTTCCAGGCTGCCGGCCATGGTGTTAAAGGTCTCGGCCAGCTGGGCCAGCTCATCGTCGCCCTCCACGGGCACGCGGGCGGAAAAATCTCCGCCGCCGAACTTTTTCGCGGCGTCCGAAATGCGGCGCAGCGGCGTGGTCATGCGGTTGGTCAGCACGATGGAAAGCACGCTGGATACCATCAGCATCAGCCCGGCGGAGAGGATGAACGTAGAGAACAGGTTTGCCAGGTATTCCGTGAGGCTGTCGGCGTTTGCCCCCGCGAACACAAAGCCCTGGAGCATGCCTTTCTCGTCGAGAATGGGCTTGCCCGCGATGTAATATCGGCTGCTGAAGATACCGCCCAAAGTGCCCATTTCGTCGTAAATGCCCCGGCTGTATGTGGCATTGCACGTTTTTACAGACACTTCCATGCCCTGATATTCCGACGGGATGGAAAGCACCACGGAGCCGTAGGCGTCCGTCACAAGGATGCTCTTTCCGGCGGCGCGGGCCGTCAGCGTGATGCCCCTTTTGATATCCTCCACATCCAGCCCGGCGGCCTCGGCGGCTTCGGCCCTTTTTTCAACGATGCCGTCATCCGCGGCCTCCTGCATGGCGAGGATGGCGTTGTCGATGGTCTGGATTAGGGCGGTGCCGTTTTCTTCGCGGAAGTAGCCCATGGCCAGATACATCTGAATAAAGCCCATCACGGCGATGCTGCAGATGAGCAGGACTGCCGTGGAATAAAAATACCGCGTGGTGATGCTTTTGCGCACGGGCGCACCCCCCTTTCTTCCGGCATGCCGCGGACCCCGGCCCGCCGTCATTCTTTCACTTCAAATTTATAGCCCACGCCCCAGACGGTCTTTAAACTCCACTGGTCGCTGGTGTTTTCAAGCTTTTCGCGCAGACGCTTCACGTGTACGTCGATGGTGCGGGAATCGCCGTAGTATTCAAAACCCCATACCTCGTCCAGCAGCTGGTCGCGGGTGAATACCCGGTTGGGATGGCTGGCCAGATAATACAAAAGCTCCAGTTCCTTGGGCGGCGCGTCCACTACCTGGCCGTTCACCTTCAGCTCATAGCGCGTCAAGTCCACCGAGAGCTTATCATAGCTGATGACGCCGTCGGGCTGGGCCTCGGCGGGCGTGCAGCGGCGCAGCACGGCTTTGATGCGCGCCACCACTTCCTTGGAGTCGAACGGCTTTACTACATAGTCGTCCGCACCCAGCTCCAGGCCGAGCACCTTGTCGAAGGTCTCGCCTTTAGCCGTGAGCATGATAACGGGTGTGTTGTCCGCCGCGCGGATGCGGCGGCACACCTCCCAGCCGTCCATTTTGGGCATCATCACGTCCAGCAGCACCATGTTGGGCTTTTCCTTTTCAAACGCGGCTACGGCGGCCTCGCCATCGTTGGCGATCACCGTCTCATAGCCCTCTTTGGCCAGGTACAGGCGCAGCAGCTCACAGATATTTTTGTCGTCGTCCGCGATCAGAATTTTCTCGTTCGCCATGGGTCACACTCCTTTATTCCCCTGTACCGCGCCCGTTTTTGCGCGGCATGCCGTATGCGGTGTACCGCAGATGCTCTGCGGGGCGCAGAAAAACAGCAGTTTGACAATATTATACGATATAATTGTGTATAAAAAAAGTCCTGCGGGAGTTCCCGCGCAGTTTTTTGGGGTGCTCCGCGTCCGGCGCATTGCGCGCAGGGCTGCCTGTATGGTAGAATAATCAAAGATATACCCGGGGCTGCCGCCCCGCTTGAGAAGAGGAAGGTTTTATATGAAGCTTGGAATCGGAGGACCGCTACCTGATTTTATATCTCAATAATCCTCAATAAATACGAATATTACTTGATTTGAAGCGGATTTTGGAACAAACCAACCATATATAACTTCATGTTTTCCTATGCTACTCTATACGAAAATGGCGTAAAAATGGCGTAGAGAAAACTTACACGAGGGATATAGGTACGCCGCTGCTACAAATCAGTTTTCCAACAGGTGTGGGACGCTAACAACTCCCACGCCTGTTTTTTTTGTTGTCCTTCGGGGCAAATATCGGGGATATTATCGCTTGTGCGCCGTTTATTTTTCTCTGCCATATTACCACCCTACATTTCACTTATCTGCCCCTTGTGCGTTACAATCTGCAAATACCCGCCTTTATTTAAGCAAGGGGCAAGCCCATAATGAGCTTGCCCCACTGTCATTCGGAAGTTCAGACGGTGAACAATCCGTTCACCGATTTATTCCTCGCTTTCATTATCGCTGGCGGCATTTCTATAATCCTCCTGCACACCCTCGGAGAGGTCAAAACACATCGTTTTTGCGTCTGCGACCCAAAAGCCACGCACACGATAGCGTTTATCGCTTTGCCAAACGCCCTCCATAGCGGCACGAATGGGGTCAACCAGATTCTTGTTGGTGATGCTGACCGTGGCCTTCTGCTCACCCTTCGGCTTGGAGAACTTGTAGCCCCTCTGCTCACTACTCTTACACATACGAACCGCAAAAACCTTGTTTTTTGCGTCAAGCTGGCACAGGACAAAAGCAGGATAGTTCAGGTCATCAAGTACCTTTTTCGTAAAGGTGACACCGTTCTGGTTAATGAAAATGTCGGGGTATGCGTTGGTGTTCGCATCAAGGATCTCAAAGTTCAGTGCGTTAAAATCAAATTTCATAATGGATTTTCCTTTCGGTATTAGAGATTTTTCAGCTCTTTCAGCAGTTCGCGGCGTTCCGAAGCTGTCCAGCGCGGGTCTAAAATGATATACCCTCTGAAATACTTGTCTTTAGAACGTGTGACCGTGAACCGCTTTGGCATAGCGTGTAGCCTTGCCGATTTGCCGGGTAGTGGCTTTTCATCTAAAATCTGTTGCACCTTCTGCCAATCGGATTTTTTTATGATTGCTGTGTGGTGTTCCTCTTTGAAATACTTGTTGAGCATAGTGTTTTTCACTGACTTATGCTCCCGAAAATCAATCGTACAAGTTTTCTGCATGAGTGCGTCCCCGCAATATTTCTCGTTCCGGAGAATACCGCGAATAGTAGCAGCCCGCCAAAAATCTTTCCCTTTAGGCGATTTGATGCCTTGCTCGGTCAGCGCGGCGGCAATTTCTGCGGGGGTTGCACCTTCCAAACAGCTTTCGTAGATGTACTCAACAATCTTTGCTTCTGTTGGCTCGATCAGCAATCGTCCGAAGTGGTCCCAATAGTAGCCAAGCGTGTTTATCACCGAGAATTGGTAGATACCCTCTGCCATGCGCCAGCGAATACCGTTTTTGATGGCTTCGCTCTTTTGCTGTGATTCCAATTCTGCAAGTGCTGACAAGACCGCTATCAGTAGATTGTTGCTGCCATCCCCGATAGAGGACAGCCCTTCGCTTTCAAATCGCACCGGGACAGGTGGAGTCAAGGCGTTCAGAGTACGCAAATTGTTCAAAATATCAACCGTATTTCTACCAAAGCGATTTATGCCCTTTGTCAAAATTAGGTCAATCTTGCCTGCTTTTGCGTCATCAATCATGTCCTTAAATCCCTGCCGCTTGTTCGTGGAAGTGCCGCTTACGCCGTAATCTTGATAGATTTTTACTAACTCCCAATCGGGATTGCTCTCAATTTTGGATTTGAAATAGACAATTTGCATCTCAAAACTGCCTACTTGCTGTTCTTCCTGTGTGCTGACACGGACATAAGCTGCAACACGCATTTTTCGGGTGGTCTGCCCTTGCGCTTGGACGATTGGGGGCGGCGGTATTACAATTACACCGCCGCTTTCCCGATTTTTGCGGATTCCGTCATGTATGCGCTCCTTGCGTTCTTCCCGATTATCGGCACGAGTCTTTTTGCGGCGGGACTTCTCAATCTCTTGAGGGTCAAGTTTCTTTGCCATATAAGCCCTCCCTTGCAGATATACGGATATTCCCGATGTGGTTCATAGGCGGCGCACCTCCTCGCTTACTGTTTTTCATTGGACAATTAACCTCCTTGCTGATTGTTATTTATGACTACCCGGCGGCGCATGAGCCAGGGGGTCACACAAAAGAAAACGAGCAGCAGAATTGCTCCTGCTGCCCGAATCGGCACTGCTTCTTATCGGGGGTAGATTTTATCGCCCCCTGCAAGTGACGGATATATGGTTATTTGATTTACAATGCCTTAACCGTGTCGATAAACTGGCTCATACTCACCGCACCCGGCAAGAGGTTTTCGTCATTCTCAAACACCATGTAATAGCGGAAATCCTTGCCCGCCGCTGTTCTCCACGCTTGACCGAGTGCAATCTTCTCCCTGCTGTCATCGTTTTTCAGATGTTCGCCCTTGGTTTCCGCGCAGATGAGCTTGCCGCTTTGGGTCATAATCAGAATATCGGGGTAGTGCTTGATAAAGCCGTTGATGGCAAAGTCTTGCCGTGCAATATTCCTGTGCCACCAGCGGACATTCGGCAAGGCGGTCAACTCTACAATCAACTTCTGTTCCAGTTTGTTCATGTCACCGTCCTCTGCTGCATACAGAGAACGGGCATATATGTCGGTATATGTGGCAGGATGGATAGAGTGGCGTAGACGGAAATAGGGCTTGCAGACGATGCGCTCCGTTTCCAGCCACCTTTCAAAGTTTTCTCGATAATGGGATTCCAGCAGCGTTTCAATTTTGGCGCGGATCTTCGCCGCATAGCCCAGCGGGGCTTTCTCCATCGCGGCGAGCTGTGCCTTGTCCATATCGTCCACGATACGATTTATGTAGGCTTTCAGTTCGGCGGCGTCCACCATGTTCAGCTTGTTAAGCTGATTGAACATCATTTCCTTGCATTGACGTACCCGGCTTTCCGGCGGCAGATTGTTGAACCACTCTTTGAAGTACCGCTGTTCGGCGCTCTCCATCTTGAACACCTTTGGCAAACCGCCGTCCTGCTCCCGCACATCGATTTCGCGGATTTCATCGTCTGCGGCGGCAAAGTCAATATCGTATGCCTTGCCCTTGAGGGTAAAGCCCTCTGCCAGCATTTCCTTGTCCAGCAGTTCAAAAGAACCGTCCGTAAACAAAGATTGCTCAACTTTTAGGAAAAACTGCGGGATTTGCAGCGTTTCAATATCCTCCCGGAACTGCGGGTTTACTTGGAATGATTTCACTTTATCCCGCACCTCCCACGGAAGATTGTCCATCATCGGGTCATTGTCTGTCTGTTGGATAGCGTCTGTATATGCCTTTTCGACCTCTGCGGCAGCGTCCAGCATGGTGTCGGCTTTCGGGGCAGTTTCAGGCGTTTGTGCCTGTTCTCTGCGCCGCTCCAACTCTGCCCCGATAGATTTCCCATCCAGCCCCGAAAAATCGTCCTCGGCGGTTTCCAAAGGGGGTTCCATTTCAGGACACCCTTGTTGATCAGGCAGCGTGATTTGTTCTGCTGGCTGTTCGGGAACCTGCGGTTTTGCGGACTCACCGATCCGATAGTCCTTATCGCTGAATCCTGCGCTGTTCAAGCCCTTGACTATATGCGCCACAGTATTGTTGAAGTCGTTGGAAGAAGTCAGCACATAGGACATATTGAGTGCGCTCTGTGTGTGCTGGCTCGTATGGGGCAGACGGAGAATCCGTCCTAAAATCTGCTCCACGTCAACCTGACTTGTCTTATTGGCAAGAGACGCAAGGATATAGGCAAAGGGGCAATCCCAGCCCTCTTTCAGCGCATTGACCGTGATAATGTATCGAATCGGACAGCTTAGGGACATCAACTCCACATTTTTCAGTTCGTTCACATCAGCGGTACGAATGGCAATTTGCTCGGCGGGAATCCCGGCGTCCACCAGTTTGTCCCGCAGTTTTTCAAAGGTGGTCGCGTCCTCCTTGCCTTTCGGCTGTGCCTGAAACAGCGCGATAGGGCGGATATATTTCCCCGTCTTGGCGTACTCCGCGCTTGCGATTTCTTCCAGTTTGTTCCGCAGGTCGATCGCGTCAATCAGTACCTCGGATTGGCTGTCCCGGTTATAGACGATCACGGGCAGCTTTACCATGTGTTCGTTTTTCAGCTGCACCGCGTCCACATAGGAGATGATATTGCTCTCCTTTTTCGGCGTGGCGGTCAAATCCAGCACAAAGCAGGGATTGAAGTTTTCCAGCATTTCAAGGCTCAATTCCGACCGGGCATGGTGGCTCTCGTCCACGATGACAAGCGGGTTAAGCTGGTTGATGATCTGGAACAGTGCGGTTTCATCCGCTTTTTCAATGGGGCTGTCGGGCTTACCCAGCACCTTTGCAAACTCGGCAAGGTTGCTGTTCTCCTGATAGGCTTTCAAGACCTCCTTGCCGCGCCCACGGAACGAATCGTAGGACAGCACCATAACCGACAACTGCTCCGTTACGGCGGTGGGGTTGAAGTTCTGACCGTTCAAAAGCTCCTGCTTGGTGTAGACCTCCACACGCCCGCCGAAATCCACGTCGATTTTTTGACGGTAGGGGTGCTGCGGGTTCTTCAGTGATTTTGCCGTTTGCGTCAAAATCGCGTCCGACGGAACAAGCCACACGACCGCCTTTGTCTTGGTAGCGGGGAGCGCGTCAAAGATGGGGCGAACGGCGTTGCAGGCAATAAAGGTCTTGCCGCCGCCTGTCGGCACCTTGAAGCAGAGGTTTGGAACACCGGGTATAACGTTTTGGTATAGCCCTAAAGTCGGGGCTGATTTTTCCTGCCAAAACAGGCGAAACGCCGCTGCGTCACTCTTTGTTTCGTTCAGCAGTTCCAGATAGCGGGTCAGGTCCGCTATAACCTTTTTCTGATATGATTTCAGTTCCATACAGCGAACACCCCCTTACAGTCTGCTAATATCGCGCGGAATTTTCTTAAATGTGATGCCCATTTTTGCCAGCTTATCCTCGCTGATAGAGCAGCGGTCGGCGTAGATCACCGTCCCATCAGCTTTTTCCGTAATGGTGGAGAGAAACGCATAATCCAGTACCGTCACGCGCTGCGGCTCGTAGTAGAAGTAATAGCCTGTGCTGTTGTGCTTGCCGAGGTAATACGGATTGTCGCCGATAGGTGGGGCGTAGGGCTGCTTGGTTTCCATGAACCAGATGTATTCCCGGATTTTCTCTGGGGCAACCGCTTCATTCAGGCAATCGCCCACAAGCAGCGGTTCGCCCAAGTCATAAAAGCTGAAATTGCCGCCCGTACCCGCCACGGCATTCTTGCCCTCGCCGTAGCCCTTGATAACACGTTTCACGCGCTCGGCGGTGATGCTGTCGGCGTAGTCCATCATCTCAATTAAGATGAAGTGACGATTACCGTTGTCCGCTTTGTTGGCGTTCAAAACTGCATGTGCGGTTGTCCCAGAGCCAGCGAAGGAATCAAGCATAAGGGTTTCGCTCGTTCCAGCTACTTTCAAAACAAAATCGAGTAGGCGGGTGGGCTTAGGCGTATCAAACGGAGAACGTCCACCGAACAAGCTGATAAGCTCTTTTTTTGCTTCGTCGGTATGCCCCGTTTCTTCGTACATCCAGAGGTTGGTTGGAAGTCTGCCGCCTACATTTTCAAGGTACGTTTTACGCGCAATACCGCCATACCCGCCCTTGGTGAAATAGAAACCGGGCCATCTGCCACGGTTATATACTTTTTGGGCTTTTGCCGCTGATACCTCCAACGGCTCTTCCAGTACGATAGCAAGTACATCTTTTCTTACCGCTGATTCATCTATGCCACAAACTCTTGCCCGCTCTTTTTCATCATGTAGGTTTTCAAGGCGGTAATTGCACCAACCTTGCATATATTCCAGCATTGAGGATTGCTGATAACGCCAGCACCGCCCATTTGACGGATAAAGCATTTCTCCTGTGAATGGGTGCTGAATCGCATAAACCATTCCTTGATGGGTAGCTGCGCCCGGAGCAAAAGCGTCACTACTTTTCCACGGTGCAACATCGTTGTCTGGATTTTTGTAGCGGGAATCCATTGCTTCTGTGCGGGGGAGTTTATTCGGTTGCCAGCCTGGATTTTTACTGAACACAACAAGATGCTCAACCTCGCTTACAATTCCCTTGGAATCATTGCGTGGCGAATAGGTTCTCTGCCATGAAACATTTGCAACAAAGTTGCTTGCTCCAAAAATCTCATTACAAATTAGAATGAGATTAGAGCATTCAGTATCATCAATGCTGATGAAAATAACACCATCGTCCGCCAGCAGCTTTTGCAGCAGCTTCAAGCGCGGGTACATCATGCACAGCCACTTGTCGTGGCGGGTCAAATCCTCTCCCTCTTTGCCGACAACCTCGCCCAGCCATTTTTTGATTTTTGGGTCATTGACATTATCGTTGTAGACCCATCCCTCGTTTCCTGTGTTGTAGGGAGGGTCGATGTAGATACACTTTATCCGTCCTTCATACCGGGGCAACAGCGCTTTCAGGGCTTCCAGATTATCGCCCCGGATGATCATGTTTTCGCTGCCGTTGTCCTCGTTATGCTGCCCGCTTTCGTCAAAGCTGTACTTGCGCTCCAACACCCGGAACGGAACTTCCTGATGATGATTGATAACCTTGCTCTTTCCAATCCATTCAAGTGTTGGCATGGCTGATTTCCTCCATAATCGTGTTATCCTCATTTCAAATGAGGTTTTTTCTACCCTGACCCTCATCAGTAATGAGGGTCACTTCTGGCTATGTCTGTATAGCGGTTATTGTGGTGAAAGATTATTGTGCGATAATAGGACTAAATCAGAAAGACCTTGAAAACCAAGGCATTCTGGCTTAGTCCCTTCTTTTTTTGACCGAAAACAAAGGACTTTCACAATAATCAAGCAAGCCGGAGGGTGCTGCTGCACACTTCCGGCAGAAGGAGGATATAGTGGGTGCTATCAAAGTCTTCTTGAAGGAGGTTCTGCTTCCAATCGCGCTTGCGTTCTGCCTCGCGTCATTTCTCAAGCCGATCTATATGCCTGACGGCGTATGCGACTACTTCCTTATGTGGATCTGCGTTGGATTACCGTTCGGCATCCGGAGGATGTGCCTCTGGCTCGTTCCCAGCGGCTACGGTATCTCCGGCTCAGTCGGCATCTTCGCATTGAACTTAATCATAGGCGGTCTTATCGGAGGACTTGCCTTCTTCATCGGGCTGCTGCTCGGTGTCATTCATACCATCCGAGAAATCATCTGAACTACATCGTAAACGAAGAGGGTTTGTTTCTTCTCCAATTTGGAGTAAGAAGCAAACCCTCTTTTTTTGTTGCCCAAAAGCCGGAATATTTGCTGGCGATGCGGCGAAGGAAAGGAGTTTTTAAGTATGAAACGCATGACGGCCGGTGATCTGCAAGCACTGGAATTGCTGATGCAGACCACACCCGGCTTTGAGCATTTTGACAGCGGCGCGGATGGCATTCTCCCTGAGTGCCGAAGCCGCCGCTTTCACCGTCCCTTCTGGAAATATCAGTCCTGCGTGTTTGCAGAGTGTCCCTACTGCTGCAATCCCGTTTCTACCCTCAAAAATCAAAGTGGCACATCTGATGCCGGAAAGGAAGTCAATCATGGATAACAAAATCGAAGTCTTCAAGAATGAACAGTTTGGAGAAATCCGAACAGCCCTGATCGAAAACGAGCCGTGGTTTGTGGCGGTAGACGTGTGCAGGGCTTTGGAGATCGGCAATTCGTCACAAGCCATTTCACGGCTGGATGCGGACGAGAAGATGATTACCCTCATTTCAAATGAGGGTAATCAACGAGGCAATCCCAACATGACGGTGGTGAACGAACCCGGACTTTACACGCTTATTCTGAGCAGCCGTAAGCCCGAAGCCAAAGCCTTCAAACGCTGGATCACACATGAGGTCATTCCCACCATCCGCAAAACCGGTGGCTACATGACAGACTCCCTTCTGGAACGCATTCAGAAGGAACCTGCGGTCATTGTGGAGTTTGCTCAGGCGTTGATTCTGGAAAAGAATCGTGTGAAGGCTCTTGAGTGTGAGCTGAACACGGCAAAGCCCAAAGCCGATTACTACG
>OFMK01001072.1_pt1 | contig 22381 bp, 22 predicted proteins | sample 1541781 | NCBI WGS metagenome assembly OFMK01 (sample SAMN04209250, study PRJEB22552) | human gut metagenome | biome: gut; material: feces | host: Homo sapiens | place: USA: Oklahoma
GAGCCGATGAGCGGGTTCGCGGTCGAGCCGGGCCGACGCACGGTTTCGGAGTGCCTGCGTGCAGCAAAATCGCCGGTTTGGCACGCCAGACCCGCCCGGATGCCATATTCCCAGGAGGCCGCCGAACACGATCTGGGGTTTCGCTTCGGCCTTTTTCGGGAAACGAGGCCGAAGTTCGTCGAGATGTGCCAAACCGACGATTTTGCTGCACCTCGACAAGCGAAACCGTGCGGAGGCGGACGCGAATCAACTTCCATGACAATGTTAGCCTCGTCAACCGTGCCGAAAACGGTTCCCAAATCGCACGATCTGGAAAAACGCCGGACGAAATACCGCGCGATGCCGAACAAGACAAGAGAACGGGGTCAGCGCCCCATCCATCCCCCGTCGTCCTGAGCGAGTGCGGCAAGTCGAAGGATAGCGATAGTGACGGACGCAACTCACAAAGAAAGCATTGAAGGTGGGTAGCGAACTTCTAGGATTGATCCTCGTCGGGGACGTACTCCATGATGTCGCCCGGCTGCACGTCGAATCGCTCGCAGATGCGAAGGATGGTGTCCGTGGTGACGGACTCCCCTTTGGAGAGCTTGGCGATGGTAGTTGACGAAAGCCCTATCTCTGTTTTGAGATCGGTCTTTTTATACCCCATCCGCGCAAGCATATCGAAAAGCTTGAAAAACCTAATGGAAGCCATCATTGTTCCTCCTCGCTGCTGACAGACTACCAGCAAACCGCAGCGTCGAAAAGCCGAGGATTAAAAGCACTATTTCCTTTTCATCAGCTCTGGATTAGAATATCCGAATATACAGATTTATTTCATTAGATTCGGATTTGAGGTTAAGATGTTCCGACAGTTACCGATCATCGAAACTATAGCCGATGCCGTCGACGAACTCACCGACGTGCGCATGACGCTCAGCGGCCTAGCCTCTTTAACCCTGGCGCTTGCGAACAGCGGCATGCACGAGCCCGACACCATAAGGCTGATCTCCTGCCTGCTAGACTACTGCGCGCTCACGACCGAAGCCGCCTCCGATAAATTCGACGAAGCTCCCCGTGATACGACTCGACCAGATCGCCTTTCATAACCGAGAAAAAAGCTATCGAAGCATCACGCCTGCGTGATATCTCCATGAGTTCACCTCGTTATCAGACGCGATCCAACCCTTTTTTCCTGCTCTTTGTCGAAAAATCAAAAGAACCGACCTTGTGCTTTCAGAGCTTCGTAATGATCCATATCTCGCATCTTGAACATTTTGGCAGGATGACCTCCGGCAACAGCACCCTTTGGAACATGATCGACGACGACACTCCCAGCCTGTATAACAGCGCCCTCTCCGATATGAGCCCCTCCAAGAACGATGACTTGATCCCCAAGCCATACGTTGTCTTCAATCACCACATCTTTATCAATCTTCGCCATACCATACGGAACGGCATCACCGTAGTCGAAGTCATGAAACGAACCAATTATCGAACACCCTCTTCCCGAATGAAAATTGCTCCCGATCCGAATTTCTCCTTCGCCAACAATTCTCATACCGTTAAAGCTAACTTTGTCTCCCAGAACGACGCTTTTCGATACCCATGAATAGCGATTCACTTTGAGACCTTTGCCCACCGTACGCGCACGGGTTCTCACGACCGCACCGAAAAGCACCTGCTTTACTTTCGAAATCAACCGTTTCACTCAGCATCCTCTCTCAAATCTATTGGTCACTCGCACCGTTCAAATAACGAGAATCCGAGAGCATTGTCATGTCTATCAAGACATCCGCAGGAATATCCACGCGAGCAACCCTTCCCACGACTTCCCCCACCAACGAGGGCGAGATGCCCGTGCCCGGTCTCTTAAACGTGAGCATCCCCTTATCTATCACGCTTCCAGCGGGTATATCCGCCGCCGCGACAAGAGACCGACGAGCATTGGCCCTTGCAGCAGTTTCCGATTCGCTATGTCGTAACGAGGAATCGCCAAGTAGTGTTTCAACGAAGCACACGCCTTCGAGGATCGTTCGGGCATCAGAGGGATCCATGGCGTGGTAATGGTCATTTCCTGGAAGCGTCTTATCGAGCGTGAAGTGCTTCTCCACAATGCGAGCTCCAAGCACGTAAGCCGTCTTGACAACCTCGGCAGAGGGGTCGGGCTTACAATGGTCCGAATACCCCACAATTACGTCTGGAAATTCCCGGGTGATCGATGCAATCCTGCTCAAATTAGCATGCTCGTACGGCGTTGGATATTCGAGCACGCAATGCAGCAGAGCGAGCGGACTGTCGTTCACGGCGCGTACCGCCTGAACGGCAGAACGCATCTCGGTCAAGTCGCCAGCCCCAACCGAAAGAATCATAGGCTTGCCTTTTCGAGCCTGATGCTCGATGAAAGGGATGTTCGTCAGGTCGGATGAAGACACTTTGTATACCCCCATCAGGGGTTCTAGATAATCAGCCGACTCGAAATCAAAGGGGGTCGAGCAGAAACCTATCCCGATCGAGTCGCAATAGACGGAAAGTTCTCGATACTCCCTCTCTCCAAACGAGTCGTATCGCTTGAAAAGCTCGTATTGGCTCGTTGAGGATTCCTCGCTCGTATCCCAATACGAAGGAGAATGTCGGGAAGCGAGCGATTCGGCCTTGTACGTCTGAAATTTCACCGCATGAACGCCAGCTTCGCTCGCTTCTTTGCACATGAGCTTTGCCGCCTCCATAGGGCTGATGCCACGCTGCCGAGCGATATCGTAATAATTGACGCCGATCTCAGCTATGAGTGTAAACGCCCCGCTTGCAATCCTATCCTCTAAGTTCATAGTACGTCTCCCAAAACGATCCTCTTTACTCTTCGTATCCCTAATCTCAAATCGTTCTCAAGCATCAGCTTGCGCATCTCTCGCCGTACGGACCTCGCCCCCGCAAGCCACGCTATTGTTGAAGCGAGGTCTTCGTCGGAAACCTCGCTTCCGAGCCCCAGGTTGATGAACCCGTTATCCATTTGAGCAAACGTGTGGAGCTGCTCGCGTTCGTTCTCCGCGAGAACAATTGTAGGCACGCCCATGCAGGCAAGCTCGAACGTGGTGCGCCCTTGGGAGGAAAGAGCCATGTCGGCCTTACGCATATGGTCGCTCATGCGCAACACGTTGCGACTCACCTCTATCCCGCACTCAGGAACGCTTTGCACCGCAGGATTGTCGTATCCCGAGCCGAGAACGAAATCAAACGTCACGTCCACTGCCTCTGCATTATGCCTTTTTGCCAGTTCGTACACCCGCGCCGTCAAATCGAGCGGATCCGTTCCTCCAAACGTGACGAGAATCCGGCGCACCTCATCCGAATCTTCCGAAGGCTGCGTTATAAGGAACTCGTCCCGCAAGCAGACGTACCCCTTACCCGAATACACGTTTCCATGCGGAGACGCCCCTTCGTAAATGGCGTTGACAACAGCATCGGCCAACCTTGCGCCTTCACCCAAATCCTCGAACGTCACCAAGCGCTTAACATACCTCTTCACATCAGCCATAAGACTGGCATCGCTATCAAGGCAATCGTATACGAATACATCGGGACGGCGCTCCTCCAGCCATCGGAGCATCTCTTCGTCGTCCTCCACCTCTAAAACCGGCATATTCGCCGATTTCAACTTGGCGATTCCTTCTCTATGACGTGCATTGCATACGAATACGACGTCATGCTCTATCAGTTCGTACCCAAGCGTTAATGCACGGTACACATGCCCAAGGCCAAGCTCCTTATGCCCGTCGACCCGAAACACGATGAGCCTTCGAGAGAGCATGGCTTCGCACACGATCCAATCTTGCATCGTGTCGATGTCGACCGCTTCGTCAGCAGGGACCTCAAAAACCGTAACGTTGTCCCCTATGCGAGACGAAGGCCCGATACACGAACGCTTCGAAACCAAAAATGCACCGGTTTCAACATAGTTCGGCGGAAGCTCCTGTCGATTGAGACGTCGTTCGTAATTCGGAACAAAACGATTCCGACCGTCTTTGCCCCAGCTCAAATGAGGAGCGTTTGTCGCACTCACCATCGTATCCGAATCGGAATTCAAAAACCGCTCAATCGCCGTATCGAGAGTGCGCACTGTTAGCAAAGGCGAGGTAGGCTGCATCGTGATGACGATGTCGTATCGCACACCCCGCAACGCTTCCACACGAACCACTGCGTCATTCACTACCGGATCGAGCGTAATATCGTCTCCGGAAAGTTCCGGGCTGCGCTCAAGAGCAACAACGCCATCGATCTGTTCTACGAAATCCAGTATCTCTCTCGAATCAGTGCTAACGGCAACATCGGTGATACAGCTGCTCTCTGCTGCACATGAAATCGCATAGTCAATCAACGGCCTGCCGTGCATAAGGCGCATATTCTTTCGTGGTATCCCTTTCGAGCCTCCTCGAGCAGGAATGACAGCGAGCACGTTCCTCTCCACATTCATCAAATGAAGGCACCTTTCCTGGAGACGACACGTCGACGAACAACCCTTTGATTCGGCGACTTTTCCAACTTCTTCGCAGCCCTACTCGCATCCGCACAACAAAAACCTTGATCATGTGCCGACGTGGCTAGAACGAACACAAAGAACAGCAAGTAATGACTCGTCATGGTCGAATGCATCACCATGCCGACAAGAAAAAACGGAACCCAAACGCCAGCCGTCTCTTTTCTGGCATAAGGGGCGATGACAATGCTGAACACAGCAAAGTAAAAAATTGTATAGAGAACCCCGTGCTTAAGAAGCAAGTTGATGACCGCGTGGTGCGGCTGCACAACCCTGTACCCATGCAACGAAGCACTCGCGAGCAAAGTGTCTTTATCGCCAAAAGGGTTTCCAATGTTCATGACGCGCCGGATGTCGATATCGTATCCACGAAAAATCAAAAGCGGATCCTTGGAAATCTGCTCGATAGCATAAAGATTGGAATTGAACCTGATAGCATTAGAGGTATCATTCAAACCTCGCGATGCTAAAGAGGCCGAAACGGTATCGCCTCCGACGACAGCCGTACTCCACCACCAGCTAAACGTCACGATTGAAAAGAACATGAGAGCGAAGAGCAAAAACAACACGACAGGATGCACGGATCTCGAAGGCTGAGAAACCGACCCCTTTCGTCGCGCTCTGATCCATATCACAGCATTTATTAAAGCAAAGCATAGAAGCATCATTTGATATCCCCTGCTGTTGAGGACGAGAGCCGCAACTACACATACCGCTACGCCAAGCTTTCGCTTCTCGTACCAGCACCAGCAGAAAAACAGGAACAGCACCACGCCAAAATAGTTCTTGTCGTACGAACCAAAAACATAATAAGGAGTTTCCGCGTCGCGGCGAAAAACGGAAACCAGCACAACCGCAAGGGCAAGGCAATAAAAGACGCGTTTCATGAAGGGACTAATCTCGAACGAGGACGGTCGTATGCAATAGAAGAAAAGAACCGTTAGCAGGAGAAAACTCGTGTCGATGAACAAATCCCGCATGGAATAGGGAGAAATCGCCATCGTGAGGAGAATCGAACCAGCAAGGCCGAAAAGGCAAAGGATCATCGGCAACGACATCTTTGTCTCGTCCAGCTCTTCTCTTCCAAAGAGACCGGTCGCAATCACCAATACTGCGGTAAGAACCACCGATGCATAAACTTTGTTTGCCGGCGACAAGAGAAAAAGAACAAGCAGCAAAAGAACCATCAAGATTGAGTACACAATGCCAATGTGACTTTTTCTCGCGCTCGGCGCTGTAGTATCAGTTTTTTGCGCAATCACGAATTTGCTCCTGTACGAACCATAGCTCCTGAACGTTTCATATAGAAAAGCCCCACTGAATACGTGAATAGGTAGGACACCGCGTTAGAAATGAGCATGAGAAGGCAAAGCACCCAAAGACTACCGACCCAAGAAGAGAAAGCAATCGAAGCGGCATACAAAACCAAACGGAACAGCGACGAAACAACCTGAAGGCGGGGCGGGGCAACTTTAAGAACTACGACCATATTGAACGAGTTGACAACCGCAAATATCGATGCTGCATTTCCCAACGGCATCAACGACAAGGCCTGGTCATAAAGCGTAGGATAGAGAATCATCGCGAACAGCGGCCCAATGAAGAAGGCAATCGCATACATGAAAAGCCCCACTGCGAGTATGAACAGATTCACTAAGTGATACCTGCGGACGGTTATCTTGACTACGCCGTCGCTCATGTAACTGAGCATGATGGAACTGATCGGTGAGGAGAAAAACGAGAACGTCTTGCCGAAAAAGGTTGCAACGTAATAGGTCGACACAGCCGAAGGCCCTAAGGCCGGATACAGCAGCAACCGATCAACGTACACCGACGAATAGGTGATGAGATTGCTCGCTATAAGAGACACATAGGTGCGCAGCGACGACCCAAAAAGCCTTGTTTTGCCATACGGTTCTGAAAACACGTTTGAGCATCGTGCAAAACATGCGAGGGCAAATGCTTCTCCAAGTATGAACACGAAAGGCCAGAATCCGCTTGCGAAAGCAACGCCCATACCTACCACATAACCCAAAGCAGTTAAGAGGTTGACTAGCAACAGCTTCTTGGAATTGAAATGAAGCCTGAACGCGACGAGACAATACGCCTTCACGATACTCATACCCGTAAGGATCCCAACAGCTAACGCCATCAATAGATCCATCGATAGAAGTTGCCAGCACACTATCGCAGTCGCCACTGCCAGTACGGGGGCAGAAATGGATAGGAGGTATTTGAAGTCTCCCGGTCCTATTCCGGCTTTCTCATAGCGTTCGTTGCGAATAATCCTCGTATTGCACAAGGTGCTCCCGAACGACGGCTCAAGCGCGTTGACGATCCCTATCGCCACCAGGAACAAACCGTATCGATCGCCGTCAAGCTTCCACGCCAAAAACGGATACACGAGAAGCTGCAGCGTCCCTACGAGAACCACGGTCGCACCGATAGTGAGAGCGAAATCGGTCGATGCTTTTTTCAAGAAGTCTTTTTTCATGGTTTCACGATCATCGAATAACCGTTTTGCCCCGATCAGGACTCAAGAAAGCCTCTAACGAGCCGTTCCGTATTCTCGAGCGCAGCCTCGTGCCAGACGTAGGATTTCAAGCTGTCAGAAACGGATTCGACCTCTACGCTCATGCGCCCCACAAATTCAGATGCGTCCTTCACAAGCTCGGCCGCACCTGACCTCATCAGCGGTTGAGCAATTTCACTGTCAACCGTATCCAGGATGAACACGCGCTTTCTATAGGCTATAGCCTCGAAAAGCACCGTGCTCGATATCCCTACGACAACTGTCGCCCTTTGCAGATACCAATCGATATCCCCGGTCTCCGCGATCTCAACCCTGGTGCCGACCTCCGTCAATTCAGGATGGACGATCCTCCACGAGTTTCTTTCGGAAGGATGCAGTTTCACGACAATGCGGTATTCGTTCGCACGCGGATCCCGAGCAAGATCGCACACGAACGAGGAAACCGCACCGTTGTCATAACCCTGAGACACCACCAAGACGAAAGGAACGTGCTCGTCTACCTGTTCTTTTTCGATGTCGAAAGACGCTTTCAACCCTCGCTCAAGCGGAATGGATCCTACGGCGATCATCCGTCGACCCCAATCCGGCACAACGCATTCGTCAATCCAATACTGACCGAATGCGGCGATACGGTCAGGAAGGTATCTTCCGCAGTCCGGCGCATCAAGATTGTACGCAATATGACCAGGCCCTATTTGCCCATGCTGGAGTTCGATTACCGGTATGCCCAGCTCATGAAGAACTTCGTTGCAGACGAGACAGAACACCGAGTAATGCTCGACCTCGACGACGCATTCAGGTTGCCATCTTGAGAAGATTTCACGAAACGATTTCGAAAGCGCGTAATAGCCAGTCACCACGTAAGAGGTTCTTTTAGCCAGAGCCTCCCGATCAATCTCGACATCGAATTCACACTCGAGCAGCCCCACCAATTCCGCAAGGTCGGACAAAACGCAACGAGACGCTTTCTCCCACTTTCTTGTTGCAAGAGCAACAAGCCATCTAGCCTCTAGGATATCCGTGTATATCGTAAGATCTTCAAGGGAGTCTTTTACATGGGCAAGCTTATGGGGACGCTCCAGAATCGAGCAGTCGTCTGCAAGGTCTCGAGCCAGATCCTCGAGGAACACGTTGCAAACGCCGTTCGAACCAGCGGTTTTCTTCCAATTGCCTAAAAAGACAACCTTCTTGCCTTCCCTTACCCCCGTCTCGATACCGCTCCGCGATTCACCCAGCTGCATGAGGAGACGAGGCAGGCTTCTTGCGATATTAGCCTTTGAAAACTGCGCATGAAAACCAGGATGCCCACCGAATTCGAAACGTCGAACCTGCTTGCATACCGAGTCGAACAGCCACTTCCTCAGAAGATGCCAATAGTGCATGCCATCGACATTTCGACTGAAAACATCATGGCGATTCTCAAATGCAAGAAACGCTTGCACGAGAAGCACCCTGTTCCCGTAATCCACTCCAGCCACGCCCGGTTCGTTCAAATCCGTAAACAAACTCATAGCCGCCAAAAGCTTCCATAAGACGAGAAGCGCTTCGCGTCCAATATTCCTTTAACATCCAAAAGCACCTTGCTTTCGTCGGGCTTGTCTCCGAAGAAAGCATCAATACGCTCGAAGCCCAGCTCTTTGAACTCATCATGGGCAACCGCGACAATCAGGCAATCTGCGTTCGCAATATCACCCGACTCGCGTAGCTGCATGCCGTAAACCTGCTTCACCTCGTCTCCCGAAGCCCAAGGATCCACCACCGACGGCTCGACTCCATATTCCTTTAGCCTCATGACAATGTCGTACACCTTGGAATTTCGAACATCGGGACAGTTCTCTTTGAAGGTAATGCCCAAGACGACCACGTTCGAGGACTTGGGAGCAAGCCCAACTCGCACCATCTCCCTGATGGCCGTCTCGGCAACAAACCCTCCCATGGCATCGTTCACTCTTCTGCCCGAAAGAATGATCTGAGAGTGGTAACCGAGCTTCTCGGCCTCGTAGGTAAAGTAATACGGATCAACGCCGATGCAATGCCCACCAACCAGTCCTGGTTTAAAGCCGAGCGCATTCCACTTCGTGTTCATGCCCTCCACGACTTCGCTCGTATCGATACCCATGCGGTCGAAGACCATGGCAAGCTCGTTCATGAAGGCAATATTGATATCGCGCTGGGAGTTCTCCACTACCTTAATTGCTTCAGCTGTTTTGATCGAGGAGACCGGATAGGTGCCTGCCTCTATCACGATGTCGTACACGCGTTTGATTTCTTCAAGGGACTCATCATCCATGCCCGAAACGATTTTTCGGATAGTGGTCAAGGTATGGACTTTGTCCCCGGGGTTGATTCGCTCAGGACTGTAACCCACTTTGAAATCAACGCCGCACCGCAATCCGGATTCCCTCTCAAGGATAGGAACGCATACGTCCTCCGTGACCCCAGGATAGACGGTAGATTCGAAAACCACGATCGAACCCCATTCAAGGTGACGGCCAAGCATGGTCGACGCCCCAACAACCGGCGACAGATCGGGGGTCTTGTCCTGATTGATCGGAGTAGGAACAGCAACTATATGAAAACGCGCTTCCCGTAAACGTTCGGGATTCGACGTGAAGTCGACGCCTGTGGAGCTGATCGCCTCGTCGCCTACTTCTTTCGTCGGATCGACCCCCTTTCGGTACAAGCGGATTTTCTCTTCGTTGACATCGAATCCGACAACTTCGATATGCTTAGCGAACTCAACCGCTATCGGCATGCCAACATATCCCAGTCCGATAAGGGATAGCTTCGTCTTCCGCTCGACCAAATCTTGGTACACGCTCACTTTACCGTTTTCCTATTCTCTTCAGAACTGCATGAAACATCTGCCAAAACAGGCAGTAGCCTGCATATGGCTTGCTCAAACCTTCAATCTCCGTATACAGGAACCATGTTCCCTTCACTGCCGAAACCTTATTCGCGCTGAGCGAATCGCTTCGCTTCCTATTCGCCGCCAACACTTCATCGAACCCATGAAGACATCCGTACAGCTTTATAACCTGGAGCCACGTTGCGGCATCCTGCCTTTTTCGTATATCCGGCATGACGAGAGCTTTTTTATCGACGAGCTCGGTATCGAACATGATCGTGTGCGAGCAGGTGGGAGGTTTTTTCAGAAATTTTTTATAGTCGAGACGCTCATCGATATGAACGATGTTGCGAAAGCTTCCGTCTTCGTTCACCGTCTCGTACGACGTCATGCATGCTCCGAAACGGTTCTCGGTCATGAAGGTGATCTGCCTCTCCAACTTCTCTTTCTTCCAGTAGTCGTCGGAATCCAAATAGGCAATAAACCTGCCGCACGCAGCCGCTAAAGCCCTGTTCCTAGAAAAAGCCGCTCCCCTGTTGCAATCGTTTCTCAATACGACGAAACGATGATCCCGCTCCGAAAACTGAAGGGCTATCTCAAGCGATCCATCCGAACTGCAGTCGTCAACCAGAATCGCCTCCCAGGAAGACAGGCTTTGAGATACGATCGAATCCAATGTTTCAGCCAGATATCGCTCGCAGTTGTAAAGAGGAATGATGATGCTCACGAGTGGGGCGTCGGCCTCGCCGAATTCCCAAAACTCGATCAGATGCTCGTCAGCGCCGGCGTGTATGGAGCAGAACTTTCGCACTTCGAAGGCGCGCGTCTTATCGTCGCGTAAAGACTCCACTTCAGAAGACAACGCTCATACCCCCGTCTTGTTGATGATGGATTTGAATGTTTCGAGAAATACAACCACGTCCAGTTTGAGATTCGCGTTCCGCACGTAGTACAGCTCAAGTTGTTGGCGACTGCCGTCTTCGTAGGTTGCATCGTTTCTTGCTTGAACCTGCCACCAGCCGGTGATGCCGGGCTTCATGCTCAGGAAAGCGTCCACATCCGTACCGTACGCAGGCAGCTCGTCGGCCACCACGGGACGCGGGCCCACGATGCTCATAGAGCCAGCAAGCACGTTGAGGAACTGGGGCAGCTCGTCGAGGGAGGTCCTGCGCAGGAAGCGCCCGACTCGCGTGACGCGGGGATCGTCCTCCACCTTGCGCTCGCTTCTCCACTGCGCCAGCTGCTCAGGGCTCAGATGCTTCTCGACATCGTCGGAGTCGGCCACCATGGTGCGCAGCTTGAAGATGCGTAACGGTTGGCCGCGATAGCCGATGCGCTCTTGGCGGTATATCGGCGAACCGGGGGATTCGAGGCGAATGATCAGTAAGAGCAGCGCGATCGGCGCCAAGCCAACAACGACCACGCACAGCGAGAACGCTATATCGAAAGCGCGTTTAACAAAGCGGTAGACCAGACCGTTCCCGGCGGTCTCAGCGACGTGCTCCTCCTCAGAAACAGCGAACGCGCTTTCCCCGGCTTCCGCCGCTAGCGTGCCGCCTTCGAGTAAATCTTCTGTTGTCGTTTGAGTTTCAACCACCAGCACACGACCCTTGCGGTCAGCACCCCCCCCCCGTTGAGCGATTCAGCCTCATGCGGACTTCCTCACGATTTCCAGACCGACGCTGGCGGGGACGGTACGACCGAACAGGCTGACGTCGATGTAGGCGCGACGCTTGTGGCGGTCGATCTTGCGGATGTCGCCCTCGAAGCCCATGAGCGGACCGCGCGTGACGGTGATCTTGTCACCGCTTATGTAGCCCTCGCTCATGCGCACGGTATGGTTGCCGTCCATGAACGACAGGAACCAGTCGCGTTCCTTACCAGTGAGCGGGAAGAACGAGTTCTCCTCGTTGCCCAGCAGACGAATGGGCATGGGCACGCGCGACAGCTCCCTATTGAGAGCCTCGGGGTCATCGGTCACGAAGAACAGGTACCCCGGGAACAGCAGCCGCTTCACCAGGCGCCATTCGCCGCGGATCTTCCACATGACCTCGTATTCGGGCATGAAGCAGTCCTCCATGACGGAGGGCGGTACCAAACGGCGGCACATCTCGAGCGTCGAGGACTCACGACCCGCTTGCACTTGCGCCACGTACCACATGCCTGCTCCTTTCCCTCGCACATGTCGAACCGCTCCGTCAAAAGAAAAGAGGATGAATAGCTGCGCCCCGCCGCCGCCCTCAGGCAACGGCCGCTCATGCAGAGCCGGCTGCGCATCTATTCATCCTCTTGTCGATCGACGGAACGCGCTTTGCGACGATTTCGCCTTCTCAAGATATGTAACGAGCCTTGCGACTCCCGTATTTGTTGCTCAAATACAACAATCACGGCGAAAGAAAAAGGCGACGAGCGCCCTTCCCTCCCTTAACGATCATGCAATGTTGTATATAGTCCGTTGTTATATACACAACATCCACGATACGCTGCGACGATGCGAAACATACTTCAAATAAAAGTCGGTCTGCGCATCAAGGATCTGCGAGCCGTCCACGATGTCAGCCAAGAGCGGTTCGCCAACAAAATCGGCATGGACCGCACCTATCTGGCCTCCATCGAGGTCGGGCAGCGCAACGTCACCCTGCAGAACCTCGCGAAAATCGCGAACGGGTTCGACATGACGCTTTCCGAGTTCTTCGAGGGTATTCCCCGCGTCGACCCAAATACCTGACCATTTCGATCAGCGGTTCGTTCGTCGCGGTCTTTATTATACCTACATGTTGTATAAATACAACAAAAAGGTAACGAATGACGATAAATCCGCAACGAGCGGCATTGCCATACCAACGCCGTCCCGCAGCGCAACGGAATCGCGAGGCTCCGTCGCTGGTCGAGACGATCCCCTCCGTCAGTCCGCCGCCAAGGCGCACGCCTCTTGCTTGAAGAGCGGATGATCGGTACCCAGACCCTGAAGCTCTAACGAGACACCGGGAAGTTTGGCCGTGATCTCGAGGGTGCCGCCCAGGCTGGTGATGTAGCGCCGCAGCGTCTCCACCTGCATGACGTCGATGCTGCCGTTCTCCAGGTCGGAGATGCGCTTCTGGCTGACGCCCATCTTGGCGGCGACCTCCTTCTGCGTCATGCCGCACGCCTTGCGCGCCTGCTGCAGCTCATAGCCCTTGATCTTCGCCTCGACGAGAAGACGGCCTTCCTCCAACATTTCAGGAGTGATGTCAGGACGCGTTTCAAGAAATTCTTCGATGGAAAGGCTCTTCTTCATTTCTCATCCTCCAACTCGCTCAAATGCTGTCGGTAAAGCCTATCGGCTCTCGGAATAGCCCGCGCATACCAACGATTCCATCGCTCGCGGGTTCCGCCAGCCGATTTGTCGCCCGCCAGCAGCGTCACCGCACGCCGCTTCGGGTCGAACGCGAACAATATCCTGATCTCGCTTCTGCCGGAAGAAGGAGGTCTAAGCTCTTTCATGTTCTTGAACGACGAACCTTTCACCGTGTCCACAAGCGGCCTTCCCAGTCCTGGGCCCACATCGCGAAGCTCGTTCAGCGCCACCGTCACACCGATGATCGTCTCCTTATCCTGCTCCTTAAGCCATGGAGCTATCAGGCTCAGGTCAACTTCCCAGTTCCCCATAATATACCTCACACGTTATTTTATGTCCAGCATTCCTCCTCGTTCAATGATAGCGACGCGATCTCACGCGCAGATGGCAGGGATCTAGCGCGGGTTCCCCCTGAATCCAGCGCCTTTCCCACGCCGCCCCAACGCGGTTTCCACGCGCGGCACCTACGAATCCAACGCGGATTACACGCGGTTCACCGACAAATCCAACGCGGTTTCTATACGATTCAAAAGAGCCGTCGCCCCTGCAACACGAAAACGCCCCCTGTGCATCTTCGGGATGCACAGGGGGCGCAAGTAAAGCTGACTACATGAGTCCGCGATGCTTCCACCTTTGAAGCGCTCGTTGATCGCCTCCATGATGGCACCGTCCTGCGGTCGTTTCGCTCAGGATGGCAACGTGCGGAGCCCTGGCGGCTTCGTCCAGAACGACGAATCGCACGGGTTCCTTCGACAAGTGGCTCGATGGCCGAACGCCGGATCGCAAAATCAACCGCGCACCTCGACGGCGCTCCGCACGCCCTAGCGCTCAACCCACCTTCGGCCGCTTTCCTTCGCCCGGTACATGGCAACGTCAGCGCGATCCAGCAGCGAGCGAACGGTGTCATCCGGCCGCACGAAGCACACGCCGCAACTTGCCGCAAGCGAGAACGACCCCGCCTCAGCCTGGAACGCATGGCGCTCGATCGCGTCGATCTCAGCGAACAGACGCTCCAGATCGCCTTCCGAAAGTCCTTTCGGCGCGCACAGCACGAACTCATCGCCGCCGAAACGTCCGACCCACCCGTCGAAAGAGCGTGAGAAACTGCGCATCTTGCTCGCGAAGTACTGCAAGGCGTCGTCGCCGGCAATATGCCCGTACGTATCGTTGATCTGCTTGAATCCATCGATGTCGAGCAGAACCACGGCGGCCTCTCCCGCCGGCGATCCGCCACGTGCAGCCTGAACGAGAGATTCCAGCTCGTTGTTGATGAAGGTCTTGTTGTACAGCTTCGTGAACCCGTCGCGCACGGCGAGTTCGTTGAACTTCGTGATCATTTGGGTGATCTCGATGTTGTCGCGCACCTCGATGTCGGCCACCAGCAGGCTGTCCGTCACATCCTTGATCAGCTCGAGCACAAGCTCGGCGCCCTCTATGTCCATCGGCACGCTGGTCACGTGAAGCACGCGACCGTCGAGGTACTCGATCTTGAACACGGCGTCCTGCATCGTCAGGCAAGCGCGCGACGAGCAGTTGAGACACGGATCGTCCTGGTTCCACAGCTGGTAGCAGGGACCGTCGACCTCGATCAGACGATCCCCATCGCGGTCGTACGCGAACACCCGGTGGTCGCGCGGATCGACCAACCGGTAATAATCGAATCTCAGCAGGTCGGTCGCGGCGCTCGCAACCTCAGGATGGATGCTCGCGTACGGGAACACAGGCTACCCCAGCTCCGCCAGCTGCGCTTCCACGCGAGCCAGCTTGTCGGTCATCTCGGCATGCTTGGCGCGATCCTTCTCCACGATCTCGGGCGCGGCCTTCGCCAAAAAGCCCGGGTTCGACAGCTTCTTGCCCAGCTTCGCGGCGTCGGCGGCCAGCTTCACGCGCTCCTTCTCCAGGCGGGCGCGCTCGGCTTCAAAGTCCACCAGGCCCGACAGCACGATGTACACCTCGAGGCCCGGCGCCAGCGTCACGCTGGACTCGGCCGGCTTCTCCACGTCGGCGGCCATCTGAAGCGAGGCCACATTGCCCATGCCCTCGATCAGCCCGCGCTGCGCCTCCAAGCGCGCGATGTCGTCCTCCCCCGCTTTCACGGCCACGGCCAGCTGCGTCTTCGGCGAGATGCCGTAGCGGGCGCGCGTGCTGCGGATGGCCGATACCGTCTCGCACACCATGTCGATGGCACGCTCGGCATCCGCGTCCACGTACTGCGCCAGCGCATCGGCATCGGGCCATGCGGCCACGATGAGGTACGGCGCCTCCGTGCGGTCGATAGGCAGCTGCTGATAGATCTCTTCCGTCACGAACGGCATGATGGGGTGCAGCAGGCGCAGCGCCTGGTCGAGCACGAACACGAGGTTACGCTGGCACGCCGCGCGATCCTCAGGCGAGCCGTTCAGGCGCGCCTTCGAAAACTCGATGTACCAGTCGCAGAACTCGTTCCAGAAGAACGAGAACAGCTCGCGCGTGATCTCGCCGAACTCGAAGTTCCCGTACGCCTCGTCGACGCGGGCCACGAGCCCCGCCAGGCGCGAGAATATCCAACGGTCGGCCGGCGTCACGGGCTCGGGCGCGCCCGGCACGTAGTCGTCGAGGTTCATCGTCACGAAGCGCGCCGCGTTGCGGATCTTGTTCGCGAAATTGCGCGAGCTTTCCAGCTTCGCCTCGTTGAACTTGAGGTCCTGCGCACCCGTCACCTGCATGAGCAGGCCGAAGCGCATGCCGTCGGCTCCGTAGTCCTCCATGAGGCGCAGCGGGTCCACGCCGTTGCCGCGGCTCTTCGACATGGGCTTGCCGTCGGCGGCCATCACCGTGGGATGGATGATGACGTGCTCGAACGGGATGCGATCGGTGCAGTACATGGATGCCATCACCATGCGCGCCACCCACAAGCCCATGATGTCGCGAGCCGTGGACAGCACCTGGGTGGGATACGCCTGCTTCATCTGCGGCGCGTCCATGCCCTCCTCGGTCCAGCCCATCGTGGCGAACGGCCACAGCTGCGACGAGAACCACGTGTCCAGCACGTCCTCGTCCTGGCGCACGGGCTTCCCGCACACGGGGCACGTCTCGACGTCCTCCACCGACGCGTCCTCCCAGCCGCACTCGTCGCAGTAGAACATGGGGATGCGGTGGCCCCACCACAGCTGGCGCGAGATGCACCAGTCCTTGAGGTTGTCCAGCCAGTCGAGGTACACCTGCTTCCAGCGCTCGGGGTGGAACTGGATGGAGCCGTCCTCCACCACGCGCGCCGCGTCCTGCTTGAGGCCGTCGACGGCCACGAACCACTGCTCGGACTCCCAGGGCTCCAGCTTCGTGTGGCAACGGTAGCACGTCATAACGGAGTGGTCGTGGTCCTCCACCTTGTCCAGCAGGCCCAGCTCGTCGAACGCGGCCACCACGGCTTCGCGCGCCTCGTCGCGGTCCATGCCGCTGAAGCGGCCGAAGCCGTCGACCACGTGCGCCGTCTCGTCGAAGATGTTGATGCGCTCGAGGCCGTTGCGCTCGCCCATGGCCCAGTCGTTCGGGTCGTGCGCGGGCGTGGTTTTCACGCAGCCGGTGCCGAACTCCATGTCCACGTGCCAGTCGGCGAAGATAGGGATCTCGCGGTCCACCAGCGGCAGCTTCACCGTCTTGCCCACGAGGTGCTTGAAGCGCTCGTCCTTCGGGTTCACCGCCACGCCCGTGTCGCCCAGCATCGTCTCGGGACGCGTCGTGGCCACCACGAGGTACTCCAGACCGTCCACCGGCTCGGTCAGCGGGTAGCGCAGGTACCACAAGTGGCCCGTCTCGTCCACGTACTCGGCCTCGTCATCCGAGATGGACGTGGTGCAATGCGGGCACCAGTTGACGATGCGCTTGCCCTTGTAGATGAGATCGTCGTGGTACCAGTCCACGAACAGCTTGCGCACGGCCTTCACGTACGCCGGCTCCAGCGTGAAGTGCTCGTCGTCGTAGTCGCACGAGCAGCCCATGCCCTTGATCTGGTTCACGATGGTGGTGCCGTACTCCTTGTACCAGTCGTAGCACGCCTCGATGAACGCCTCGCGCCCGATCTCCAGACGGCTGATACCCTGATCGGCCAGCTTCTTGTCCACCTTGGTCTGCGTCGAGATGCCGGCGTGGTCGGTGCCCAGGATCCAGCGCGTGGGACGCCCCTGCATGCGCGCGCGGCGGATGCACGTGTCCTGGATGGTGTCGTTGAGGGCGTGGCCCATGTGCAGCACGCCCGTGATGTTCGGCGGCGGGATGACGATGGTATAGGGCTGTCCCTTGCCCGCACCCAGCTCGGGCGTGCGCTGGAAGTAGCCCGCGTTCATCCACGCCTCGAAAAGCGGGCGCTCGTGGGCGGCGAAGTCGTAGTCGATCTTCTTGCCGCTCTTGTCGTTCGTGTTATCGGCCATGGTCTGCTCTTTCGTCCTCAAAGTCTCTCAAACCGAAAAGCGGGCGCGCCGCTCGTCGCGATCCGCCCGCTCGTTTACCGTATCCCGCGTCCGCGCTACGCGCTCTGCAGGCTTGCCGCATCGCCCGCCGGAAGAGCTTCCGCCGCCGCTGCCGGAGCTGTGCGCCTGTGCGGCATAGGCCTCGCGGATGGCGGTGTTGAAGCCCTCGTGCATGGCACGGCCCATATGCGCTGGGCCGTGCAGGCCCCAGCCCCAGGCGCACAGATACCATTCCGGGGCACAGTCCGCCTCAAAGCGGGCGCAGAATTCCTCTGTCATGCCGAACACATAGGCGTAGGGAAGCAGAGCCCAGCCCTGCTCCGGCGTCAGCCTGCCGCCCGCCGCGGCGTCCTGCTCAATATATTCGCGCAGACCCAAAAGCTGTGCGCTTACCTCGTTGTTATAGGCTGTGGGCTTTACAATGCGCGGTGCCAGCACGGCCGCGGCCAGCACAAGGGCCGCAGCGCCCAGAACGGCCCACATGGGCAGCAGGGCCGTTATCGAGGTGAAAAACGCGCACACTGCCGCGCCCAGCCACAAGAGCCCCGCCCCAACCGAGAAGGCAAGGCGCGTGCCGCGCGAGGCAAAGCGCCAGCGGTATACGCCGAAGTGCGCCACCAGCGCGGCGCCCAGCGCGCACACGCCGCTGGCAGCCCCCAGCACGGTGCCGCCCGCCAGCAGAAGCCCGCCGGCCAGCACCATGCCGGCCAGGAACAGGCCGGCGGCCAGCAGAGGCAGCGCAAGCGAGGCGGCCGCTGTGCCGGGCTGGTACAGCTTGTTCTCACCGTCAAAGTGCTGGGCAAGCTGCGTTTTGGCCTTGGCAAGGCCCTGGGCAAAGCGCTCGTCCGCATGGGCAAAAGAGAAGCTTTTTCTGTTGCGGAACAGCGCATGGAAAAAGGTGCGCTGATAATCCGGCGCGGTTTCAGGGATGTCGGCCTCTTTGTGCAGCACAGCCTCCGGGGCCTTTTCGCTGCCCCGCATTTCAATGGAGAGCAGGCCCTGCTGGGCAAATTCGTACACCAGCGCAAACAGGTCTCTGTCGTCTGCGCAGCTATCCACGATATAGCCTACCTCAGCGGCGCTGACGCCCCGGGGCGGTGCGGTGCAAAGCTGCGGCGAGACGCCTGTGCGCTGGGCCGCAAGCGCGCGGGCCAGCGCCGCCGCAGCCACCGCAGCGGCAAGGCCCAGCAGAACAGCGGCCGTGGCCCACGGCGCCTGGCGGGCGCCTGTAAAATAGCCCTCGGGCAGTATGGTGCTCAGCACAATGTCCTGCCCGGGCTGGATGGGCTGGCCGCACACGAAGCTGGCGGCGTCCTGGCTCACTGTCACAGAGACGGCCTGCTGCGCCTGCGCGGTGAAGGCCTGCACGGCGCTATCCGGCAGGGGCTTTTCAAACTGCACGCGCCAGCTTGCCTTCTGAATGGGCACCTCCCAGTTTGCACCGATTGGGGAATAGGTGAACTCGTCGTATTCGGGCACGCGGTCTGCCCCGAAATCGTAGGAATAGTGCAGGGTATATACCTGCGTGCCGGTGACGGTTTCGTCCTCGTCCCCGATGCGGATGAAGAACACGCCGTCCTCGGTGAAGGTCTCGAAGGGCACGCCGTCCACCTGAACGTCCGTCACGCGCGCCTTGTAGGGCATCTGCACCGTCTCGCCGCCGGTGGTCTTTTCCTGCACAAGCGAGGTCTGCAAGGCGCGGTAAATGCCGTGGCTGGGCGAAGAAAAATCCACCACGATAGTTTCTGTCACATCCAGCACGGCGTTCTCGTGCAGCACGGCGCTGCCCTCGAAGCTGGTGATGGAATAAGCGGCGGCCCCGGCCGCCTGCGCCCTTATGGCAGGCGCGGCGCACATGGCCAGAGCCAGCACGGCGACCAGCGCGCAAAACAGGCGTTTCAAGCTGTTTCCCCCTTTTTCTGCGCACCGGTGCACAGGGCGGCGCCGTATGCACCGGCACAAAGCATCATATTTTACAGTATACCACATTCGGAAAGCGCATGCACCACCTTTCGGCGTGTGCTTGCAGGCGATGCGCTTTTTGCCGCGTAAAGCGTTTCTCTGCCGTGCAAAGCGCCTTCCCGCTGCGCAAAGCGCGCTCCGCGGGCCGCCGGGCAGAAAAGCGGCCGCACAGCCGGCGGCATCGCTTTTTTATCCGGCCTTGCAAATAAAGCCGGGATACGGTATCATAATAAAATGTTGTGTGCTTTGCGCGGGCGCGCGGGCACCGGCAGGCCGAAATGAAAACCAAGATGAAAAAAGGAAGGGGCTTACCGAACATATGGCAGGCTTATTTGGAAAATACTTCTGGGTGTTTTTTGTTTCAATGATACCTATTATAGAGCTTCGCGGTGCCATCCCCATCGGCGTGGTGGGCCAGCAGCTTCCGCTGCTGCCCGTTCTGGCAGTGGCCGTGCTGGGCAATATGTTGCCTGTGCCCATCATTCTGCTGTTTGCAAAGCGCATCCTTTTGTGGTGCTGCACCTGGCCGGGCGTGTGGGGACGCATTTTTTCCAAGATTCATGAAAAGGGCATGAAGGCCGGCGCAAAAATGCAGGAGAAGGCCGGCCGCAGCGTGTATGTGGGGCTGTTTTTGTTTGTGGCCATTCCGCTGCCCGGCACGGGCGCGTGGACGGGCTCGCTGGCCGCCACGCTGCTGGATTTGAAATTCTGGCCCAGCGTGCTGGCCGTGATGCTTGGCGTGGTGAGCGCCGGGCTCATCATGCTCACGCTTTCGCAGCTTGGCGTGATGGCTATTTATTGACCGCGCGGTTCATCCTGGGCCGGGGAAGGAAATGCCTTCCCCGGCCCTTTTTGCTTGCGGGGCGCGCGGTAAAACGGATGTGCTGAAAATTTTTATGAAATGTTGAAGAAACGGCGCAGCCCGCGCCGTTACATAGGTGCAGGGCGGAAAAGTGCGGGCCGCCCGCCGCAGGGGCAGCGCCCCTGTGCCACACCCCGCACGCATATAAAACGCCCCCGCCCGCACGGGGGCGCGTGTGGAGAGGGGGCAAGCGCGCGGCGCGGCACGATGACGCAGCAGGAATTCACAGTGCTGATAGGCCAGTATGAAAGGCTGGTGTACACCATATGCCGCCAGTTCGTGGGTGACGACGCGCTGGCCGAGGATCTTGCACAGGAAACCTTCCTCTCCGCGTGGATGCACCGGGACGACTGCCCGCCGGGCAGCTATAAGCCGTGGCTGGCACGCATTGCGGCCAATAAGGCCAAGGACCATTTGAAAAGCGCCTATCACCGTCGCGTGCACGCAGAGGAGGATGAAAAGCTGCCCGTGCTGGCCGGGGCAGACCCTGCGCAGGGCCCCGAGCAGCAGGCGCTGGCGAAAGACGGCGCGGCGCGCATAGAAGCCGATATCCGCGCGCTGAAAGAGCCGTACCACCTTGTGAGCGTGGCCTACTTCTTAGAGCAGAAGCCGCCCGAGCAGATTGCGCAGGAGCTTGGGCGCCCGGTGAAGACAGTACACACACAGCTTGCCCGTGCGCGGCGCATGCTGCAGGCGAAATTGAGAGAAAGGGGAATGCAGGATGGAACTGTTCCATGAAAACGGCCATTTGACGCCCGAGGGGCTGAAAGCCCTGGCGGAAGGCCGGCTGGACGAGCTGGCCCGGCTGGAAGCCGCCGAGCACCTGAGCTTTTGCGATGAATGTCTTGTGCGCTATACGGCGCTTTTGGAAGAAGCCCCGCTTGCGGCCCCCAAAGCGCCGCTTGCACCGGGCGTGTGGCAGCGCATCCGCCGCCGCACCTGGCGCATTGTCACAAGCCGTTACGCCACGGCAGCCGCAGCGGCGGCGTTTGCCCTTATCATCTGGGGCACGGGCGTGTTTCAGAATATGGGCACGCTGCGCGAGGCAAGGCCCGCCCAGCCGCCCGAGCCGAGGGCGTACAGCACCGTCACCTCGCGCATGAATGAATTTGTAAGCGAGACGGGCCGGCAGATAAGCGCGGCCGTCACAGACTTTTTCGCCCGCTTCCAAAAGGGCGCACAACAGTAAAAGGAGAGAATTACCATGAAACGGAAAAGCGGCTTTTTCACCTTCTGCCTTGCCTTCTGCCCCGGCGCGGGCCAGATGTACCAGGGCTATATGAAACGCGGCACCTCGCTTTTGGTGCTGTTCATGCTCATCATCATGCTGGGCACACTTCTGAACATGGTGCCTGTGGCTTTGTTTTCGCTGGTGGTTTGGATGTATTCGTTCTTCGACACCTTCAATATCCGCAGCCGCTTTTTGTCGGGTGAGGCCATGGAGCCCGACGCATGGCTGGTAGACCCTGAAAGCCTTGCAGGCGGCAACTGGAAAACGCTGGTGGAAAAGCGCCACCGCGTGCTGGGCATTGCCCTGGTGGCCATTGGCGTGTATGCGCTGTATTCGAACTTTATTGCGCCCGTGCTGTGGGGCCTGGTTTCGGCATATCACCTGCACTGGCTGGGCACTTTGCTGAACAGCCTTACCACCACCCTTGTGGCCGTGGTGCTGATTGGCTTCGGCGTGTTCCTGATGCGCGGCCCTGCTGGAAGGCAGGCCCGCCAGCAGGAAGACGATTATGTCGCCTTCAAGGGTACAGGCAGCGAGCAGAAGGAGCAGGAAGGGGAGAACGGCCATGAACATGAAGAATGAGCTGGAGCATGGCGTGAGCCCCGCCCCCACAGAAGAAGCCGCGCCCGCGGCCCCGGCGGCACAGCCGC
>OFMK01001074.1_pt1 | contig 22347 bp, 35 predicted proteins | sample 1541781 | NCBI WGS metagenome assembly OFMK01 (sample SAMN04209250, study PRJEB22552) | human gut metagenome | biome: gut; material: feces | host: Homo sapiens | place: USA: Oklahoma
GTGCAGGTGCAGGGCTTTGGACGCAGCACATCGGCAAAAGCTGTATGGGCGGCCAGGCGCGGGCGGGCGGCGGGTGCGGCGAGATTGCGGGACGGCAGCGATGATGATATAATTGAAACTGAAAAAACTGTAATACAAATGCGAAAGCTCACAGACTTTTTGCTTAAGCCGGGAGCAAAGCACTCTCAGGAATTTTTTGACGTTGGTTATACAGAGAAAGACACCGCGCAGCTTGCCGCTGATATTGCTGCGCAATATAACGAAGATAAGAGGGTTGATTTTAAGATTGCGGATAACGGAACGGAAAAATTCAGCGTTTTCATGGAACTTGGAAAGAAAGAACGCAAGCTGTTTCAAACTGTTTGGCAAATAGATTTGGGAAGCGAAAAGCCGAGGTTGATTACATCTCACAGGGTAAGCCGTAAAAAAGGAGGCGAAGGAAAATGAATTTGTACGACCATGTACGAATCAAAAGAAATGGTGTAGTGGGGATAATTGTTGATATCAGGGATGGCGTTTATGTTGTCGAGGATGACATTGAGCGTGAACCAGCCGACAGCACTGGTTATTCTAGCCCTTGGCCTTTATACGATTGTGCGCCAAGTGAATTAGAGCCTGTCACAAAATGTCGCTCTCCGCAAAGAGAGCGTGGGTTGAAATTATGAAGCGCAATGAACTAAAGGACCTGTTGTACGATTGTTGCCATGATCTTTCCTTTACGGTTGACGGAAAGCCCGCCGGAGTTATGCCAGAGGTAACAAACTATAAAAAAATTTATCACATGTGGTTTGGAACGGCTACAAAGGATCTTTATGACCTGACGGATGTGCTGTCGGTTCCTTTCTTTGGAGGGAAATCACTGGATAGTTTGTGCGACAGCTTGAATTTCCAATGTTCTTGAGATGTTCCGTACAGCAAGGAGCGCGTGGGTTGAAATAAATTATGACGGCTAATGCGTTAAAAAAGAGAATTGATAAAATGTGCTCTCTTGTCTCTTTTACCTATCGTGGAAAAGACGGTCACATTGATCCGTACAGCCATACTGAATATTTACTTTGGTATGATGGGGAGGAAATGACAGTGGACAGTATTGAGAAAGTTATGGACACACCTTTTTTTTGCGGAAAAACTCTGACGGAAATAGCCGGAGAAATCATTGATACTGCACAATAGTTCTTACGAACCACGATGCACCCGCACCGTGGTTTTTTCATGCCCATTTCCGGCGGCCTTGCGCCGGACACCTCCCGCGTGCAGGTGCAGGGCTTTGGCCGCAGCACACCGGCCAAGGCTGTGTGGGCGGCCAGGCGCGGGCGGACGGCGTATGCGGAACGAAAAGGTTCGACGAACACAAAAACAAGTGTTAAAATAGAAGCACAAGATGGAACGACAAAAAATTTCCCATCTGACACGCTGCTACGGATACATTACGAAAAGCACGTGAATGAGTTCGGTACCGTCTCTGAGCAGGAGTACCTTGCACTGGCGAACAACTTTGCCAGAAAGCCACTTTCGGATGATGTTGTGCAGCTTGTTCGGTCTGACAACAGCGTTTCGAAATATTGCTTTTCAACAAATGGGTTTTTGGTTGTGAACCAGGACGGAACAATAAGGACTTATTTTAAGCCCGTTGACAAGGAGAAGTATTGGCAGGATGAACTCGACAGAAATTAAATGCCCATGCTGCGGCAAGACTGATGTTGAAGAATTTGACATCTGCCCGGTTTGCAACTGGGAAAACGATCCAAATCAATTATTGCACCCTGATACATGCCGGGGCGCAAACAGGATGACACTGGCCGAAGCAAGAAAGGCGTTTGGGGCAGGGATGCCCGTGGAATAGAAGAAAGCGCATTGAAGCGGTGAAGCCATTTGCCTGCCGGACGCTGGGGCCAGCAGGGCAGCGCGCGCTGGCCAATGCGCATAAACGCTTGCTTTTGGAGGCGTCCACATATCCGATGGGGACAGAACTGTCACGCTGTTATGGGCTGGATATGCAGCCGCTGGGGAAAACCGTTATAGGCGAGAAGCTGGGAAGCGTGCGGATAACAGACCAACAGGAGCCGTATATTGCCGTACACAACCATCCCAGCGGGATGACGTTTTCACCGGGGGATATCTTTAATTTCACCAGGAGAGACAACATGCGCATGCTGTCTGCTGTCGGAAATAACGGAGTGGTGTATGCGATGGAGAAGAGTGCGGATTTCAACCGTCTGGCCGTTCAAGGTGCATACGAAAAAATGAGGGCTCGCATTGAGCAAGAAAAAACAGTGTCTGGAATTTTGAATGCCATTGATGACTTTCTCAAGGAGGCACAAACTTATGGCATACAGTATTACAAAAGAGCGAATTAAAGAGCTTCAAAATTTCCTTTTGGAAAATCCGATAGACCCTGCATACGATGAAGCATGCGAGGAGTTCAATGATTCTCTCGACCAAGACTTTCTTCGACAGCTTAGTGCTCGAAACGCTTATGATTTATTAGAAGCCCTCGGCGAATTGCCGGAGGAATTGAAGCGAAAGTAAAATCAAAAGCGGGCTGACCCTTTCGCCGACACACATTCTGGGCTTTGTCACGCATGACAACCTGCGGATGATGACTGCCGTGGGAAACAATGGCAGGGTGTACGCGGTGGAAAAGCTGCCCGGCTATGACAAAGGAATGCTGCAAGAGCTGAGCGAGAAACTGACTGTACAGGCGCAAGAGGCAAAAAACGCAGAGGATATTGTGCAGGCCGTGGAAACTTTCTTTGGAGAGGTGAAACCGTATGGGGTACGATATTACGCCACAGAGGGTTGAAGAGATGAGGCGTTTTTTGCTGGAGCATCCGCTTGACCCGGACTATGACGAAAACGTCATAGAGCTTGATGGGGATTGCTCTGCCGGCCAGCTCAGATCTCGTTTATATTATGCCATTTTGAAGGAGCTGGGCAAGCTGCCAAAGACAGAATAAGACCAAAACCACGATGCAAAAGCACCGTGGTTTTTTCATGCCTGCCGCTGGCCGCACGAGGCCGGGGCGGGCATTTTTATTGCCCGGCGGCGGGGCTTACCGGCCGCGCAGACAGGCGGAGGCGACCGCCTGAACAAGCCTATCTGAAGGAGCGAAAGGAGAAAACGATGAAAACAGAGGAGCTTAAGGCCCTGGGCCTGAACGATGAGCAGGTGCAGAAGGTGTTTGCCATGCACGGTGAGGACGTCAACCGGGAAAAGCAGGCAGCCGCAGAAGCAAAGGCACAGATGACAGCGGCGCAGAGGCAGCTGCAGGAGGCCAATGCAAAGCTGGAGGGCTACGACCCCGAGTGGAAGCAGAAGGCCGCCGACGCCGAGCAGAAGGCCGCCGCCCAGGTCAGCGCCCTGAAGGCCGACTACGCCGCCGAGAACGCAGCCGCCGGGCTGAAATTTTCCAGCGCGTCGGCCAAAAAGGCGTTTCTGGCCGAGTTGAAGGACAAGGGGCTGGCTTTGCAGGACGACGGCAAGCTGCTGGGCTTTGACGATTTCGCAAAGAGCTACCGCGAAAACGACCCCGGCGCGTTTTTGCCCGACGAAAAGCCGCCGCGCTTTTCCGGCACGGCCACAGGCCCCGCCGCCGCCGGCACGAAGAAGGACCAGGCAAACGCCGCCATCCGCGCGGCGTTCGGCCACGGACAAGCAACATGATTTTTTGACAGGAGGAAAACACTATGAGCATTATCAACCGCGAGCAGGCGGAAGCCCTTATCCGCGAACAGATTGTGGAGACCATTTTCCAGGAGGCCCCGAAACAGAGCATCGTGATGCAGCTGGGCCGCCGCCTGCCCAACATGACGAGCAAGCAGACCAAAATTCCCGTGCTGGACATGCTGCCGATGGCTTACTGGGTGAACGGCGACACCGGCTTCAAGCAGACTTCGCATCAGGCGTGGGACGGCGTTTATCTGACGGCCGCCGAGCTGGCCGTGATAGTCCCCATCCCGGAGGCGGTGCTGAGTGACGCCGGCTTTGATATTTTGGGCGAGGTAACGCCGCGGGTAAACGAGGCCATCGGTATGCGTGCAGACGAGGCTATCATATTCGGCAACGCGCGCCCGGTGGAATGGCAGAACGACATCATTACACTGGCGCGCCAGGCGGGCAACAACGTGAGCGGCGGCATCACCTATGACACCCTGATGGGCGAGGACGGCCTGCTGGGCAAGGTGGAGCAGGCGGGCTACACCGTAACCGGCGCCATCGCGGCCATGCGTACCCGCGGCGCCATGCGCGGCCTGAAGGACGACGCGGGCCGCCCCATTTTTGTGAGCGACATGCAGGGCCCCACCCGCTACGGGCTGGACGGCGCGCCGCTGTACTTCCCCGAAAACGGCTCTTTTGACACGTCCGCCGCACAAATGGTGGCCGGCAACTGGAGCCAGCTTGTATGGGCCATGCGTCAGGATGTGACGGTTAAAATCCTTGACCAGGGTGTAATACAGAACCCCGAGACAAAAGAAATTGTGTACAACCTTGCCCAGCAGGACATGATTGCGCTGCGCGTGGTGATGCGCATGGGCTGGGCGCTGCCCAACCCGGCCACGCGAATGAATGCAGACCGCACGAACGTGCCGTTCGCCTATATTGAGCCGGGCGAACCCATGACGGACTACGCCGCCACCTTCACCGTGCAGGACAACGCTTCCTCCGCCGTAAAAGGAGCGCGCGTGAACGTCAACGGCGCCATCAAAAAGACGGATGCGTCCGGCAAGGCTGTGTTCAACCTGCGCAGCGGCACCTACCCCTACACGGTAAAGGCCGAGGGCTGCCGCCCGATGAGCGGCGAGGTGGCGGTAAACGACGCCGTTGCAAACGTCACGGTAAAGTTCCCGGCAAAGGAGGAGTGAGCCATGCTTATCATCGACGCGCTGAAGGCCCTGTATAAAAAGGCCACTGCCAAGGACGCCGCCGCAACCAGCATTGCGGGCGTGGTGCAGGAAATGGCCGACAACTGGCCCGCGGCTGGCGGCGCAGGTGCGGCCACCACCGAAAAGGCGGGCCTTGTCAAGCAGGGCGCGGCCGTGGCCGACGCCGCGGGCGAAACGCCTGCCAAGGCGGAATATAACGCGCTGCTGGCCTCGCTGCGCGCGGCGGGCATCATCGCGGCAAACTGAAAGGCGGTGCGGCCATGTATGCGGATTATGCCTTTTATACGGGCGTCTATCAGGGCAAGGACATCCCGGAAACCGGCTGGCGCCGCCTTTCTGCGCGTGCAGACGCCTTTGTGGACGGCCTCACCTATGGCCGCCTGCACCATGGATGGACGGTGACAGAAGCTGTTAAAATGGCCTGCTGCGCCGTTGCCGAGGCCCTCCATGCGCAGCAGGCAGCGCAGGCCCAGGGGGCCAAAGCCGCGGCCGCCGGCATAAAAAGCGAGAACAGCGACGGTTACAGCGTGGGCTACGGCGCCCACACCGGCATGCAGGCCGCCATGCAGGCACAAATGCTGGAGGCGGCGGGAGTATACCTTCCGCCGCACTCGCCTATCCGGTACGCGGGGCTTTACCGCACCGGCCTGTGCGGGGGGTGCTGCACTTGACTGCAAATGCAGACATCACGCTGCTGCTTCCCCGGTATGACGCCGCCCGGCGGCAGGATATATACACGGCGGCAGTGGTGCGCGGCGTGTGGATGCACGCCGTGCACAAGGGCGGCGATAACCCCGGCGACGAGCTGCGCGTGCGCATTCCCATTGACGCCGGCTTCGGGGGGCGCGCATACTGCCCCCCCGCCGAGTGGCAGGCGCTGGACGGCAGCGCCGCGGCCGCGCACTGGACGCTGGCCCCGGGCGGGTATCTGCTGGCCGGGGCGCACGAGTTGCGGCCGCCCATATCCCCCCGCGCCCTGATGGAGCAATACGGGAAGGTGTGGAAAATTACCGAGGCTGCCGATAACAGGAACGGCACGGCCACGGTGCAGCACTGGCGCGCAAAGGCGGTGTAGCAATGGCAAAGGAATGGAGTATTGAGACGCCGCGCGGGCGGGTAATCCGCGCGGGCAACTGCAAGGCGCGCCTTGAATGGAACCCCAATTTCGCGCCGAAGCACCGCGCGGCCTTCAGCCGCAGGCAAAAGTATGTGGACAGTTCCTGCCTGCGCTATATGGACCCGCTGACACCGTTTCGCACCGGCATGTTAAAACTCTCGGCAAAGCTGGGCACTGTGCCGGGCAGCGGCGTTATCCGTTACCTTGCCATCTATGCACGGCGGCAGTATTACACGCACAAAACCAGGGCCAAATGGTTTGAGGCCATGAAGGCCCGCAACAAAGAGCAGATTTTGAAGGGGGCGGCGAAAATCAAATGAGCAACGACGATTTGCTGATATACGGCATCCGGGAATATTTCAAGGCCTGCCCCCTGCTGCGCCGCGGGCGGCTGCTTATCGACGCGCTGGGGCTGGCCCCCGTGAGCTATTCGCTGGACGTTTTGCCCTGCGACCCCATCCTTACGCAATATGCGGACGGCGACAGCCTGCGGCAGTATCAGTTTGCCTTTACCAGCCGCGAGTGGTTTTCGCCCGGAGATGCGCACAACATCGAAAACAGCGGCTTTTATGAGCGGCTGGAGGACTGGGTGGAGGCACAGAACGAGGCGGGCATTGTCCCGCTTATCAAGAGCAAAAACAAGGTGCCGCAGCGGGTGGAGCTGATTGCCAGCGGATACCTGCAAAGCGAGGACGGCCAGACAGGCCGTTATCAAATACAGTGGCGCCTTATTTACACAAAGGAGGTTTAACACCATGGCAGAAAACACCGCGGCCCTTGTTGGCCGCCACAAAAAGGTTGCGTTCCTCGGCATCAAAGACACCAGCGCCGAGAAATTCCACCGCATGCGCAAATTCACGGCATTTTCGAAAAGCTCCAACCCCAAGGAGTATTCGCGCCAGTATGTGGATGAGGCGTTTGAGCAGACGGATGTTGTCGGCTTCTCGCCCTCTATCTCGTACACCTTCGATTTGTACACCAACACGCCGGTGCACAAGGAAATCGTGGCCATTACAGACGGGCAGCTGCTGGGCAGCGAGGCCGTGCGCAATGTGGTGATTGCAGACCTTTCCCAGCCTGCGGGCGAGGAAGAAGGCCAGTTTGCCGCATGGAAGATGCCGTATTCCGTCATTCCCGACACGGAGGGCGACAGCACGGACGCCTACACCTATTCGGGCACGCTGCGCACGGCGGGCGAAAGCGTCAAGGGCTATGCCACAACTGAGGACAAATGGGAGACGCTCACCTTTACAGAGGGCGAGCCGAGCCCCGGCCCCTGAAGGGAAGTAAAATCAAAAGCCGCATTAAAAGGCATTCGAAAAAGGAGGATATGAGCCAATGAGCCAGACCACAGACCTCACCGTGTGGAAAATACACGGGCACGAGCTGCGCTTTGATATGGAGGATGCAGAAGAGCTTGAGCGGTATGAGGCCGCTTTTGCCGGAATGGCAGAGACGGAAAGAAGCCTTGTGCGCACGGGCAAAAAATCCGCCATAGTGCGCGCCTACTGCGAGATGTACTGCACCCTGTTTGACAACCTGTTCGGCGCGGGCGCCGCGCAGAAGCTGTTTGAGGGCCGCAGGAATGCGCGCGAATGCGATGAAGTGTACGACAGTTTCCTGGGCTTTGTAAAGGCGCAGAATGCCGGCACGCTTGCGCGCCGCGAAAAGCTGGTGCAGGCGTGGGCGCCCAACAGGGCCGCCAGACGCGCACAGGCCCGGGCGAAGGGCAAATGAACCCGTTTTATGAGGCGCTGCCGGAGGCTGTGGAAGCCGACGGGGCTCTATATCCCATTGCGACAGATTTCCGTGACATTGTGCAGCTGATGGACATGCTGCAATTACCGGAAGCGGAAATGCCGGACGAAGTAAAAAAGGAGGCCGCCATGCAGTATTTTACTGCGCGGCGGCCCCCTTCCCGTGCGGCAGGGCTGGATGCGCTATGGCGGTTTGTCACGATGCAGGAAGTGTCGTTGACGGCCGAGAAGCGCCGCCTGCGCGCCGCGGCCAGCGGCGAGCCGGAACCGGAAGAAGACGCCGCAAGCGGGCCGGCAGTGCTTTCATACCGATGGGACGCCGGATACATCTATGCCGCATTTCTGGCGGTTTACCGCATTGATATTTTTCAAGTGGAATACCTGCACTGGTGGGCGTTCCGCTGGCTGCTGGAGGCACTTCCGGGCGATACGGAAATCAAGCAGCGGATGGCCTGCCGCGGCACCGATGCAAGCAAAATCAGGGATAAAGCCGAGCGCAGGCGGGTGCAGCGCATTAAAAATGAAATCAGCCTGCCACAGCGCGAGCTTGCCGATGAGGATATCGGCAGCGCCCTGTTCAGCATGATGTGAGGCCATAAGAAGATGAAATATCCACCTTTGGAAAGGCACTGGCTCCGCTGTGCAAGCTGCGGGGCCAAGCTGCTATTATACGACAATACCGCGCAGTGCAGCGGCGGCATTTATGCCAAATGCACCCGGAACCGCACCTGCGGGGCGGAAACGGAAATTATCATCAAAGACGGGAAGCAGATATTCCCCACGCAGAAAAAGCACCTTTGAGCCTTTGAGCCGTGCATTTTGCAGTTGATTGCAAGGAGGGCACGGCATGAGCACGCAAAAAGCAGACGGCAGCCTGCTGTTCGAAACAAAAGTTGATGAAAAAGGCTTTGACAGCAGCGTGAAAAAGCTGGGCGGCATCGCCGCCAAGGGCATGGCCGCCGTGGGGGCAAGCATCGTGGCGGCAGGCGCCACCGTGGCCGGGCTGGGCGCGGCCGCCATCCGGGTGGGCATTGAATTTGAGAGCGCCTTTGCAGGCGTAAAAAAGACGGTAGACGCCAGCGACGAGCAGCTGAGCGCCCTGCATGACGGCCTTATCGGCCTGTCAAAAGAAATTCCCATGACGGCGGCCGGGCTTTCCGCCATTGCAGAGAGCGCCGGACAACTGGGCATTGATGTAGACAACATCGAAGAATTCACGGCCACAATGGCCGGCCTTTCCGTGGCCACCAACCTGGCGGCGGAGGAGGCCGCCGCCAGCTTTGCCCGGTTTGCCAATATCGTGGGCATGAGCCAGGAGGATTTTGACAAGCTGGGCAGCGTGGTGGTGGCGCTGGGCAACAACCTTGCCACCACAGAGGCCGAGATAACCGCCATGGCCATGCGCATTGCAGGCGCGGGCTCTCAGGTGGGGCTGACCGAAGCCCAAATTATGGCGTTCAGCGGCGCGCTGTCCTCCGTGGGCATCGAGGCGGAGGCCGGCGGCACGGCTTTTTCCACACTTATTTCCAAAATGTCACTGGCCGTGGCGCAGGGCGGCGCGGCTCTGACTGACTTTTCCGATGTGGCGGGCATGACGGGCGATGAGTTCCGCGAGGCGTTCGAGCAGGACGCCGGGCAGGCCGTTCTTGCCTTTATACAGGGGCTTGCACGCATCAACGACGAGGGCGGCAGCGCCATCAAAACGCTGGATGACATTGGCCTGTCTGACATCCGTATGCGCGACGCCCTGCTGCGCGCTTCCGGCGCCAGCGATGTGTTTGCGGAGGCGCTTGACATTGCCAACACCGCATGGGACGAAAATATCGCGCTCTCCAAAGAGGCGGAGCAGCGGTATAAAACCATGGAGAGCCGCCTGCAGCTGCTGAAAAACAGTGTGTCGGCCCTTGGCATTGCCATCTACGAGAGCACGGATGAGGGGCTGGGCAGCGCCGTTGACCTTGCCATGGGCTGGGTGGACGGGCTGACGCAGGCTTTCTCCAGCGGCGGCACCCGCGGGCTGGTGCTTGCCGCAGGCGACATTCTGGCCGGCATGGTTTCTGTGCTGGCCGATAAATCAGGCGGCCTCATCGACGTGGGAGCCGGCGTCATAGACGCTTTTGCCACCGGCCTGCGGCGCAACGCGAAAAGCATTGCCACCAACCTGCAAAAAGCATTGAAGGATGCCGTGGCAGGGCTGGGCAAGGTGCTGCCGAGCGTTGCAAAGGCCGGTATAAAGCTTGCCGCCGAGCTTGCAGGCGCTATTGCTGAAAGCCTGCCCGGCCTGCTGCCCGCCGCCGTCGATATGTTTTTTGACACGCTGGTGGCGCTGCTTACCGACCTGCCCACGCTTATCAAGGTGGGCGTGCAGTTCGTGACCGGCCTCGTGGAAGGGATCTTCTCGGCTATTCCCCGGCTGCTGAGCGGCATCGGGGACGTATTCACGGCGCTGTTTACCGATAATTTCCGCATTGCGGACGCCGTGGCGGAACAAACCGCAGATATGCGGGCCGCCGTTGAAGGAATTCAGGACGAAATAGCCCGGTCAAATGAGGCGTTTGCCGAACAGCAGGAAAGCATTCTGGCAAGCGCCGAGGTGGCCGGGCAGTATGCGGGTGTCATTGACCGTCTCAGCGGCAAAGACCTGAACGCCGGGGAAATGGCACAGCTGCAGGCGGCCGTGGAAGGCCTGAACACACTGTACCCCGACCTCAACCTGCAAATTGACGAGCAGGGCCGCCTGATTGGCATTGCCAAGGACGAGATACGCAAGTATATCGAGGCCTCCGCGCAGATGGCCATGACAGAGGCTTATCTGCAAAAAATCAGGGACAACACCGAAAAGCTTGTAGAAGTGCAGGTTGCCCAGCGCGAAGCCGTGGAAGAGTATGACACGGCCCTTGCCCAGAAAAACGAGCTGGAGGCCCGGCAGGCAGAGCTGCAGCAGTTGCAGGCTGAATTATGTAACAGCGCTACCACGGCGCTTTTGAATAATACTGCCGCCTATATAGAGGCATGCCCCCGTCTTTCCGAGTATTTTGTACTTTTGGAAAATGGCACATGGGCTTTGCAGGAACACAAAACACTGGGCGATGCGCTGACTGCTGCAGAGGCAGGCCTAAGCAATGCCATTGGTGAGACGTCGGCAGCTATTCAGGTGCAGCAGGGCGCAATGGATACCGCCAGCGGGTCGATTGGCGGCCTGCAAGGGGAAATCAACGGGCTGAACGAGGAAAACGCCCGGCTGGCCAAAATGGCGAACGAAAGCGGCACGGCCATAGCAAACGCCGGGGCGCAGGCATCCGGCGCGGCACAGAGCATGGGCGAGATGTCCGGCCAGTATAGCCAGTATGGAGAGGCCGCCAGTAATGCCGCCAATACCGTGGCCGAAGGGATGAACAATGCGGCCGAGGCGGCCTCTGCCCTGCCCGCCACGGCCGGCAGCGCCACGGAAGCCGCCGTTACCGAAGTGCAAAACGCCTCGGTTCCAATGGCAGAGGCCGGGCGTTCCATGATGCAAAGCGCCGCGGACGGCGCCACGGAAGCAGCATCAATGCTTGAAACCGCCGCAGGCAGCGCCGTGGATTCCGCCGCGGCAAAGGCGCAGGAAAAAACAGCACAATTTTCCACCATCGGCAGCCAGATGGTGCAGGGCATGGCAAACGGCGTCAACAGTTCTGACGCACTTTCCACCGCTATGGCCAGCTGTGTTTCTGCCGCCGTCGCGGCGGCCCGCCGTGAGGCCAATATCAATTCGCCTTCGCGCCGCACGCGCGACGAGGTGGGCAAGCCGCTGGCCGAGGGCGAAGAAGTTGGCTACGTCAAGCAAATTGAGAAGAGCGGGCGCCGCATGCTGGCGGCCCGGGAAGACGCCGTGTTCAACCGCCTGAAAAAATCTGCGGCAGACACCGGCGCGCAGGGCCTAACCCCCATACAGGCCGCGCCCGCCCCCACACCCGCCCCCACGGTTATCCAGCGGGCCGGAGATACCATTATCATTGAGCAGCCGTGCGAGAGCCCCGCCGAAACCGCACGGCAAATTGAGCTTGCAAAAAAGGAGCTTGCCGATGATTGACACAAAAAAACTCAACATCACCTTTTCGCGCGGCGGCACCGTCATTGAGGCGGGCCGCCGCGCCCCGCTGCACATCCTTTCCTGTGAGGGGCTGGAGAGCTCGAATATAGATTTGCAGTTGAGCGCAAACGCGCAGGGCGACGGCGGCACGGTGACGGTGGACCGATACGATTCCAAGCCTATCACCATGGTGCTGGAAGTAGACCGCGAAGAAGACAGCGAGGCGTGGTATGAAAAGCTGCGCCGCTTTTTTGTGCCCCATGTGGACACCACTATTACGGTGGATAACTGCGGGAGGCAGACGACGAATACCTTCCGCCTTTCAAAGTTCCGCCAGCAGCGCACAAACCTTTATGAGCCCTTCCGTTTCCTTTTGGATGTGATATGCCCCGACCCTTACATGAAAAGCGTGCCGGAGTATGTTTCCAACATGGCCGACCATCTGGCGCTTTTTACAGCGCCCTTTGCACTGTACCCAAACGGCGGCGCGCTTTCCGTGCGCCGCTTCAATGAGGAGCTGCTTATTGTAAACCGCGGCGATGTCGGCACGGGAATCATCTTCGAGTTCAGCGCCGGCGGCCCGGTGAAAAACCCGCGAATCGACAACCTCACCACCGGCGAATTTCTGCGCGTGGTGGTGGATATGGCAGCCGGCGACACGCTGGTGATAAACACACAGCGCGGGAAACACGCCATCATGCTGAACGGCGTCTCCGTCACACAGAAAAAAGACCGCGACCGGAACTGCCGGTTCTTTCAGCTTGCCGTGGGCGAAAATGTGCTGAAATACAGCGCCGATGATGGTTATGCAAACCTTTCCGTGGTGCCCCGCCACCGCTATGAATATTACGGAGGCTGAAGAATATGGGCAGCTTGGAAATCAACATTCTGGACGAAAAGCGCCAGTTGCTGCACAGCATTGACGTATTCCGCACGCTGATATGGACACGGAGCTACACCGAACCGGGGCGGTTTGATTTGTACTGCTACCAGCCGGATTTCCCCCGCCTGCGGGAAGGCGTCTATCTATGCACAAACCGGCACAAGGAACTGGGCCGCATTGACACGCTCAAGCTGCTGCGCTCCCGGCATCTTGCCTTTATTTCCGGCAGTTTTTCCGAGGCGGAATATAACGACCGCATTATCGAGAGCGTGCAGGATATCAACACAAACCGCGAAGACGCCATCCTTTCCCTGCTGGATGATTTTGCGGTATCGGCCCGGCCGGTGCCCTGCCGCCCGGTATTGGCCGCCTCACAGCAGCGCGGCGGAGATGTGGCCTTTCAGGTGACGGGCAAGCCCCTGGGTGATTATGTGTATACTCTTGCCTACGCGGCGGGCCTTTCGCTGCGAAATGTATATGACTTTCCAACCGACACCCTGCGGGCAGAGGTTTGGCAGGGGCTTGACCGGCGCAGCAGCCAGACAGACAACCCGCTCGCCATCTTTGGCGGAGACGAAGAAAACGTCAAGCTGGGAGACTATACGCTTTCCACGCGCGACGAGAAAAACGTTGCGTGGGTGGCCGGAGAGGGCGAAGGCGCCGGGCGTGTCATTGTAGAGGTAGACCGCACAAACGGCGCCCCGCGCAAAGAACTATGGGTAAATGCCGCCGACATCCGCAAGGAAAGCTCTTCGCGGGCTACACTGACCGGCGAGGAATACCGGGAACTGCTGGCACAGCGCGGCGATGAAAAGCTGGCAAAGTATAAGCGCACGGAAAGCGCGGCGCCTGCCCTGCTGCCTCAGTCAAACCTTGTGTATGGAAAGGATTTTGATTTGGGCGACCTGGCCGAGTACCACGACGACGAAGCCGGCATTATGGTGGAGGCCCGGATTACGAAAGTGGTGGAAACCTACGAGGGGGGTGAAGAAGCTGTGGAAATCTATTTTGGCGACGAAGAGAAAAAAATTATGCAGAAGGTAAAAAGGGAGGCATCGGAATGAGTTTACAGGTTGGCATTTTTCGCTCGGAGGTAATAGGAAAGGATGAAACGCTGGGCCTGCCTGTTTTCGACCGGGCTGTAACAGAGGAATTTCTGGAAAAGCTTTTTTTCATGGTATATGGCGATGGGGTGTTTCCCTCGCCTTCCACGGCATTCCAGCTGCGCGCCGGTGCCGGCCTGACCGCCGCTATTCAGCCGGGGGCCCTGTTTTGCCAGGGCAAATTTGCCTACGACACGGAAGCCGCGCCAGTGACTTTTACCCGGAACAGCGGCGAACAGAACCTGATTGCCCGGCTTGTGTTCCGCCGTGACCTGCCCAACCGCACGGGCGGTTTTGTTGTTTTGTACGGCACCCCGGCCGCTGAACCGCAGGCGCCGTCTCTTACACGCACAGCAGACGTACATGAGCTGGGCATTGCCGACGTTTTGCTTAAAGCCGGCGCGGAAAGCATCACAGACGCCGACATTACAGACCTTCGCATGGATTCATCCCTTTGCGGCATCATCACAGGCTCGCTGGAAATCACCGACACTACGGAAATTTTTGCGCAGTTCAAGGCGGTTTTCCAGGGGCTTTTTGAGCGGTTGGAGGCAGAGGCCGCTGCGCTGGAGGACGTTATCGCGGGCATCGAGCAAGGCAGCGAGGTGATGCTGCGCGCGGTATATGACAAGGACGCTGACGGCGTGGTGGATAAGGCACAAGACGCAGAAACACTGGGTGGCAAAGCTGAGGCAGGCCTGAGCGTAGCCAACGCGGCCGCGCTGGGTGGAAAGACACTTTCCATGGAACTTTCGGGCACAACGCTGGAAGTGCTGTGGGAAGACGCTGCTTTGCAAAAAGCCACCATGATGGCTGAGGATGGCACGTTCCAGGATGCCACATATATACCGGGCTAAAGGAGGGGGCATCTATGGCGGCACAAGATTACCCAAGTGCATATCTTGGCGATGAGGCGGGCAACCCTTCCTATGCATTCGCCAGCACGGAAACAGTGGTGGATAAAGATACCGGCAAGACCTTAAAGCAAATTTTGCAGGAAGGCAGCGCAGGCGGCGGCACGGTGAACACTGTGGACGGCATTGCCCCCGAAAACGGCAATGTTGCCCTTTTAAGCCCAACACAGGAAACGCCCCGCGGCACGCCCATTCCACTGGATGCAGACACCTTGCAGGGCCACGCGGCCGATGAATTTGCGAAGGCTGCGAATTATAGCACAGACGAACAGTGGACGAGCGAAATTGTGGATTTTGGGGATGGGCCGGAGAAAATTTATTGCAAAATATTTTCCGGCACCATGACCCCGTCAAATGTGCCGGACACGTTTGCAGGCGCCGTGGCCAATTGGAAAAGAACCATTTCAGTAAACGTTCAAGTTGGCAATGGTGAGAGAAGCTTTCCCTATTTTGAGTTCTCTGCTCCCAATCAACCAAACTGGCCGTACAGCTATACATCGGCTATCCTTCAAAACGGCAATCTGACGCTTATGCATGGAACAAGCATTCCCATCACAGATTTTTATGCAATTTTGAAATACACAAAAACAGACGAATCAACAGGAGAAAACTGATATGAAAAAGCTGAAATGTGCAAACGGAAAAACCTATGAAGTGTGCAATGAAACCGTGTGCTACCCTTCCGGCAGCGCCAATGTGCGGAATGTGCTGGAACTGTGGATGCCGGAAAGCGCCATGGCATTTGACGAGTTTGAGGCGCTTTGCAAAGACGGGCAGGCCATGGGCAAAGTGTACCTTATGGATGCAAGCGGCGCAGAGATCGCGGCGTTTGAACATTACGACACGCCGGCCGAAATTGCCAAAAAACGCTTTGAAACGTACGACCCGCTCACCGGGCAGGCGGCTGGTGAAATGCGCCTGTTTGCCCGCATGGAGCAGCTTACCTGCACCGAGCGCAAACTTGCGCAACTGGGGCTGATGTGACATGGCGCTGCATTTCAACGGCGTGGACATTCCAAAAACCGGCAGCGTTGTGTTCAACGGGCAGGCGCTGAAAGAATACAGGCACAATGGGGTACTGGTGTGGACAGCCACACCGGACCCCATCACCATCATGCAGACGGGGCAATCCATTGGCTCGTGGCTTGGCGGGGGCGTGCTGGGCAGCGATGCCGGGTATCAGGTGTTTTCCATGGCAAACCAGGGTTATAAAAACTGCACCAATGGCAATATCCAAGCCCACGGCGGCATTGTGGATAGCAAGCTGCGCTTTGGCGGCGAAGAAAGCACTGTGGGCAGCAACCGGGCTTTGCTGGTGTCCAACTTTACCGTTGATACACGCGGGTTCAAATATCTGCGGTTCAAGTATTATACCGAAAACAACAATGTGCCTGCCAATGCACCTTCGCTTGGGATTGGCCCTGCCGGGTGGAACGAAACGGTGAATACGGCCATAACCCTGATCAAACAGAATGGTACCAGTGCAGTGCAGACGGTGACGCTGGATCTGAGTAATTATCAGGGGCTCTATGCAATAAAGGGGAAATGGGTTTTTTTTGGAAACACCAATAACAACCCGTATTGGGCGGGGCGCAAATGTTGGGTAACGGAGATTTACATGTACGCTTAACAAGGAGGTGAAGCGCTTTGAGCCTGGAATTTGTTCCCATGCTTCGGCGCGTGATGGTAAACGGGCAGGAAAAAACAGCGGCCCCGGCCACCGTGACGCGCATGGTATATGATGAGGAAAGCGGCAAAACCCTGGATGCATTGTTGCAAAATATGGGTGCCGGCGGTGGGTTCACGCTTGAAAAATTGTGGGAAAACCAAAATCCCAATATAGCTTTTAACACTCAAACAATTGAAGTGGACTTGTCTCAGTATGATTTTATCGAATACGTTGTCAAATCTAGAGGGCAAGCATCTGGTGTAAATCCAGTCGCATTTTTTCAAGCCCCTAAGTCCGCCACTTCATTTATTTTACCAGCAAGTGAAGTTACTGCTATTGTTACTCGTGTTGTAACTTCAGTTGATGATTCTAATATAACGTTTGGAGACGGTAATTTTTATAACCTGATAGATGGTTATAGTGAATCCGGCGGTAATTATGCTATACCAATAAGTATTTACGGTATCAAAACCAGCCCCGCCTTCGGCACCGGCAGCGCCATCACATGGGATGATATCTACCCCGTGGGCTCGTACTATTATTCCGGAGATGCTGAATTTGACCCAAACACAGCGTTTGGCGGAACATGGGAAAAGGTGGCGGAAAACCTGGCCTTGCGCCAGGCATCCACTGGGCATGCCGTGGGCAGCGCGTTCGGCGAGGCGGAACATTTGCTGACGGCAGATGAAATGCCTGCGCATGCACATGCAGTACCCTATACGGAAGGAAGCGGATCATCAGCTGGTGTTGGGTATAAATTGGGCACAAGTCAAGTACAGTCATGGCATAAAACTATTGCCACCGGCGGCGGACAGCCTCATAACAACATAGGTCCTTCTCTTGCCGTCAACATCTGGCACAAAACGGCCAACGGCGGCAAAGTGGTGGGGCAAAATGGAAAAGAATTATCTTATAGCACCGCTGCCACTAAAACTGGTGAAAAATGGATCGATGGCAAAGACATGTGGAGAATCGTTATAAACGTTCCAAACCTTCCAAACAATAATATTGCATTTTATCCGATTAGTGCTGAAGTTGACACATTTGTTCATGTGTCAGGATTTGCCATACTCAGTCCTTCTTTTATTGCAATTCCTAATGGGCACCCAACGTCTCAAATAGAAAACAGCTACTTGATTTGCTACAACAACGATGGGGAATCGCCAAACAAAAACGCCATAGGCGTTCGAACCGGAAAAGATATGTCAGCTTACGCAGGGCAATTTATAGTTGACTTTACCAAAACAACAGAATAACGGAGGTAAAAAGCATGGCACAAGATAAAAACCATATAAATGCAGACGAGGACGCCGGCCCCGGCGCGGATATGCCGGAGGATGCACGAGAGGAGGCTGCGCAGATATGATAGGCTCCAACCTTGTAAAAAAACACATGCAGGCGTATGCGGGCAATTACACCAAGGGCCGCAGCCGCTACGGCAAAATTACAGAGATTACCGTGCACCATTGCGCGGGTATCATGAACATTGACGACCTGGGCCGCCTGTGGCAGCGTGTGGGGCGCGAGGGCAGCAGCCATTACGGTGTAAGCGGCGCCCAAATAGGCCAGTATGTGAGCGAGGATGATATCGCCTGGACAAATAGCCACTGGGCGTCCAACTGCCGGGCTGTAACCATTGAGACAAGCAACAACGGCGGCGCGCCGAATTGGCCGGTGGCCGATGATACGCTGAAAACCCTCATCAAGCTGGTGGCAGACATCGCAAAGCGCAACGGCCTGCACCCGCTGGTGCTGGGCAAGACGCTGACATGGCACAGCATGTATGCCGCCACGGCCTGCCCCGGCCCTTACCTCAAAGGCAAGCTGCAGTATATTGTGGATGAAGCCAACAAACTCAACGAACAGGGGGAAACTGAGATGGTACAGCCGTTATCACCGGATAATATCACAATGCAGATAGGCCCTGCCAGCAGCGGGGACAGGGCCCTTTTGAAACATCAGGCGCAGAGCCTGGGCCTTGGCTACAGCGAAGGGGCTGCGGATGGCAGCGGCAACGCGCTTGTGTACATAGGCCCGGCCTCCAGCGGTGACCAGCGCATGGTGCTGACAAAGGCCGCGGAACTGGGGCTGGGGTACTGCATCTATACGCCGCCCGCAGACGAGCCGGACGAGCCGGACAAGCCCGCGGAGGACAAGCTGGAGGCATTGCGCGCAGAGCTGGAGGCCGTACAGGCCGAGGCGCAGGCTTTGCGCAACAGCCTTGCCAGCATGACGGCAGAGCGCGATGCGGCGGTGCAACAGGCCGCAGAGGCCAAGAAAAAGGCCGAGGCCGCAACAGAACGCGCAGAGCTTGCAGAGGCCAAAATAAAGGCTGCGCAGGCGGCGCTGGAGAACTGACAGATGGAGCTTTTGCAGGATATCATCACAGCAGTGCTGCCCCTGGTGGCGGCCTTCGCAGGGTGGGCGGCGGGGCGGTTAAAAAGCAACGCAAAAAAAGACAAAGCTATGGAGCAGGGCCTGAAGATGCTTCTGCGCGCCAAAGTGATAGACTTAGGCTTACACTACATCGAAACGGGCGAAATACCGCCCTATGGGATGGAAACTCTGAAAGGCTGCTACCATGCGTATGAGGCGCTGGGCGATGGCGACCACTCTGTGAGTGACATCGTGCGGCGCTGTGAACAGCTTGAGATTCGCAACGGATAAAGGAGGATGCATATGGACGTATCTATTTTCGGGCTTGCCACTGTGGTGGCCATCACGGTGCTTTGCTACTTGGTGGGCATCGTCGTGAAGGCAACGCCGTTTGACAATAACAAGTACATTCCCATTGCCTGCGGCTTTGCAGGCCTTCTGTTGGGCCTTGCGGCACTATATTTGGGCATGCCGGATTTCCCGGCCACAGACCCCATCACGGCCGCGGCTGTGGGTGTGGCGTCCGGCCTTGCCGCCACGGGTATTGACCAGGCGGTAAAGCAGCTGAAGAAATAATACAGGCCCCGGCATTTGCCGGGGCCTACTGGTTTTAAAGAGGAAAGTACGGTGGAATCATGTGTTCTTTCATATAAAGGACAATGGCACTGATAAGCTGGCCATTGGAAGGCGGATCTAGTAATATTCGGTTCATTAGGTGCTCCATCGTGGCGCGGCCTTCTCCATTCCATCCATCGCAGATGCTGCGGCGAATACTGGATTCGATGCTTTCTGCTGACACTCCGCACGCTTCTGCCACTGACGGATAGATTCCCTTAATAATTTTAGTGAGTAAAGACATATCGTGATATGCTGTTACAATGGCCAGGCCAAGGTATTTGTAGGCCACATAATTTGGAGTGATGCCCATGGCCACTAAAATTCCCGACAGACTGCGCATATATTATCCGCCCACTTTCTACAGTTTTCGCGTTTCAGCATAAGCAAGGGATTCCATAAAAACAATCGAAACGAAGGAAGTTTATGGAAATCGCTTGTTTTCGCTGTTTTTCGGTTAGTAGTATAAAGTATATCAGATAGAATGCACTTGGATATTCTACTCGCACGCTGGACGGCATTTTCGGCAATAATACAGAGACCGCCCTCAAGGCCTTCCAGCGCTCTGTCGGCCTCACCGCAGACGGCATCTGCGGCTGCAATTCCTGGAAAAAGCTCACAAGCGCCGTGGTGGGCATCGGCCGCACCAGGACTGTGATAGACTGAGCGCGGTATTTTCTTTCTGCAAAAGGCCCTGCCGGAGAAAATCTCCGGCAGGGCCTTCACATCTGTTTTCTTAAACAACAGCTCAATAAAGCGGTTCCTTCTTTTCCTTCTCACTCTCCAAATGCGGCGGCAACCGTTTTCAGCTTTTCCCGGATGGGCAGCTCGTACGGGCAGCGCGCCTCGCATTTGCCGCAGCCAATGCATGCGGACGCCTTCACCTTCATGCCGCTGTAGCGCTCTTTTGCCCAGTGTGCCAGGTCGTACCTCTTAAGGTACCCTTCAAACAAAAAGCACGAGGGGATGTCGATGCCCACGGTGCAGGGCGCACAGTAGCCGCAGCGGCGGCAGAAATTGCCGGAAAGCTCTTTGCGGATGCCCGCTATTGCTTCCTGCTCTGCCTGTGTCAGCGGCGAAAGGGCTTCGGCCGCGCGCGCGTTTTCCTCCACTTCCGATACCTCGGCCATGCCGGGGATTGCCAGTGTGACGCCGGGGTTCTGCAAAATATAGCGCAGCGCCAGCGTGCCGTCCGTGAGGTTTCCGCCGGCCATGGGCTTCATGGCAATAAAGCCCACGTTCTGCCGCGCCGCGCGGGCAATCAGTTCTTCGCCCTGGCTCTCCACAATATTGTAGGGGAACATGACAGTCTCTATCTGCGGGCAGCCCAGCAGCTTTTCAAAGGCGGACGCAGAGTGCGCAGTGGCGCCCATGTGCCCCACCTTGCCCGCCCGGATGGCGTCCTGAATGGCCGCAGCCGCGCCGCCGGGCGAAAAGGCCAGTTCAAATTCCTCCGGCTTCAGGTTGTGCATCTGGTATACTTCGATATAGTCTGTGCGCAAATTGCGCAGGCTTGTCTCGATATCCGCAGCCATTGCCTCGTACGTGCGCGCCATGGATTTGCTTGCCAGAATAAACTTTTCGCGCAGCCCGCCCTGCAGCGCCTGGCCCAGAAATTCTTCTGAGACTGTATAGCCGCGTGCCGTGTCAATATAATTGACGCCATGTGCTGCCAGCACCTCCATCAGCGCGCGGGTGCGCGGGACGTCCAGCCTTTGAATGGGAATGCCGCCAAACCCCACTGCCGACACGCGCAGGCCGGTTTTCCCCAACATACGATATTCCATGTCCTTTTCCTCCGCTTTCTATATCTCTAACTTATAAAATATGATACACCGCCCCCGCTTTGCCTGCAAGGCCGTTTTATGATATGATAAAAAAGAAACTGGACTGACTGGGGATGATACACATGGCACGCCGCTCTTTTTTTAAACCGGCCTTCTGGGCAGGAGTTGTGCTGTTCGCGGCAGGGATGGCCGCAGGCGCCCTGTGGGATCTTCCGCTGGGCCATGCTTTATACGCCCCCGCATCACTGCCCGCCATTTTGATGGAGGCTTTCGGCTATTACCCGCTGTATCTGCCCGCCGCCGGGCTGGCACTGTGCGCCATGGCGGACAAACGCCTTGCCCTGCCCTGGCGCGCTTTGTGCGGCTGCGCGGCGCTGGCGGGCTGCGCGGCGCTAGCATGGCATTCCCTCACAGGGCTGCGCAGACGCGGCGCGCCCATGCCCGCACTGTTCACCTGCGCTGTGTGGCTGCTGCTGGCCGTGGGCGGCGCGCTGGCGCTGCGCCGCGTGGGCGCCTCTGCGGCCCGGCTTGGTAGGGCGCGCTTCGTCTGCTTCTGGGGCACGGTGTATTTTGCGGCAGAGCTCATTGCCATCAATCTGCTAAAGCTCGTTTGGGCGCGCACCCGCTTTGACGACATGCTGGCCGCGGGCGATTTTTCCCGCTTCACCAGTTGGCTTCAGCCCTTTGGGCAGGGCGGCTCCAGCTTTCCGTCCGGCCACACGGCCTCTGCCTGCGGCATTTTTATGCTGCTTATCGTGTGCGACGTTTCAGCACGCTTCGCACGGCGCCGCGGCCTTGTATGGGTGGTATGCTGGGCATATGTTGCAGGTATGGCCCTCAGCCGCATGGTGATGGGGCGGCACTTCCTCAGCGATACCGTCATGGCCGCCGGGGTGATGGCCGTGCTGTTTCTGGCACTGACGCACACAGGCGCCTACCGCAAGAGCCTTGCGGCCACGCTGGCCTTTGCGGACACCCCGCCCGGCAGTGCGCCCTGATTCTTCTTTGCAAGATACCTTTGCTGCAAAAAGCGGCGCATGGGGGTTGCCCATGCGCCGCTTTTATTGGTTAAGCGAATTGTCAAACCAAGTGCAACAGGAAGCAGGTTCAAAGTTCCATCAATCCTGAGCGTAATGGAAGTTAAGCACCTTACGAGGCCTGGCGTTCAGC
>OFMK01001075.1_pt1 | contig 22333 bp, 19 predicted proteins | sample 1541781 | NCBI WGS metagenome assembly OFMK01 (sample SAMN04209250, study PRJEB22552) | human gut metagenome | biome: gut; material: feces | host: Homo sapiens | place: USA: Oklahoma
CACACATGCTCTTTCGCTGAATGACACGTTTTGGGTGAAAGGAACAGAGTCCCCTCTGAACTGGAAGGAAGTTTCTCTCTATCGAAATGAATTCAATGAAGTGATTAGCCAGGCGGCATTTGACGGAACATTTGTTTCGGAACGGATGCCTTCCACATCTCCTGAGTTCGGAACAGACGGCGGATATGCAATCGGGCGCATCAAAAATCCAAACAAGCGCCTGTTCCAGAACAGATCTCATCCACCGCTGACTTTTTGCCTCCCTGCTGAAAAACAGGAAGATCGCCCGCTATGCGATGTACAAACAACAGCCCAGAGTCTTGACGAAAACAGAAAATGAGTGTAGATTTATTTATAATATAGTAATATTGTTCGGAGCGCACGGCCCAAAATTGTAATATTGGAGCTTGATTTATGGAAAAAGCACAGGCCGATATACAGAAAAGGATAGAGAGAGTTACAGTTCAACAGATCGTTGACGGTGTATTGGACATGATCCGTAAAGGCGTTTTCTGCCCGGGTAAGCCGATCCGTGAGGTCGAGCTATGCAGACGTTTTAACGTCAGCCGCACACCGGTGCGCGAGGCGCTGCGTCTTTTGCAGAACAACGGTGTGGTGGAATACATCCCGCGCTGTGGCGTGCAGGTGGTAGACCTCTCTGAGCAGGATCTGATCTACATCACCGATACCCGCACCGCACTGGAGGTGCTGGGCGCCCGTGAGGCCGCGCTGCGCATCACACCCGAGCAGGTAGAGGATCTGCGCAAGATTAACCGGAGTTTTTTGGAGCAGAAAGAGACCGGATTTCGCGGTAGCCTGGACAATGATTTCCATATTGCAATTGCCCGTATCAGCGGAAATCCCTGTCTTGTTGAATACATACAAAATCTTCTGATGCGTCAGGCTCTGATCGCTGCCGCTATTCCGATGCAGCCGCAGCGCGTTCCTTATGCGTATGAGGAACACGAGGCAATCATCCGCGGGCTGGAGTTGTGCGACCCCGAGCTTGCAGCCAAACAGGCCGATATCCATTTCCATATGAGCCAGAAGTCTCTGCAAAACAAATTGCAAAAATACCTCGAAACAAAATAAAACCAGCAAAAAAACAGAAACCGCTTGACGCCGTGTAGTGATGCATTGGCGGGCAGGCGGTTTTTTGTGTCTTTTTCGGCGCGTACTTAGAGAAAACAGCAGAATCTTCCCCACAATTTTGTGCAAGATAGCGAATAGACAAAACCGCTAAGGTGGGTTATATTGTATACAATATAAAGAATATAAACTGAATTTCAAACTTATAAGCTCAATAATTGTATTCAAAAAGGGGAATTGCGATGAATTGGTGGATGGAAAAGCCCTACCGTATGGTTCAAAACAATCTGCGGGACATTGACGGCGCTATGGACGTGGATTACGAGGTGGATATGCTGAAAAAGTTGGGTGCCAACGTAGTGCAGGTAGGCTGCGGCGGCATCAGCGCCTATGGGCCGTCCCAGCTTGCCTGCCAGCGTCCCACGCCTTATCTGCAGGGCGATAAATTTGGCGAGATCGTCGAAAAATGTCATGCCGCCGGTATCCGCGTGATCGCGCGGTTTGACATCAGCAAGGTACACAAGGATTATCTCCAGACAAATCCGGACTGGTTCACTCGCCGGGCGGACGGAGACCCCGCTTACTTTGAAGACTGCGCAGCGGTCTGTGTCAATGGCGCCTACCAGCAGGAGCGCATCCTTGATGTCCTGCGTGAGGCCATGACCAACTATTCGCTGGACGGCATTTTCTTCAATATCCCCGGCTACCCCACCACAGATTACGACGGCAACTATGTGGGAATCTGCCAATGCGAAAACTGTAAGCGCCGGTTTTACGAATGGTCCGGCGGGATGACGCTTCCCACCGTGGAGGACGACAGAGACCCGGCATACCGGAAATATGAGGAGTTTAAGGTATACACAGTAGCCGATATGCTGCACAGAGTACGCAGCCTGGTAAAGAGCATCGACCCCAACGTTCCATTGAGTACATACAGCGACGACGGAATCGACATCATTCGCTGCGAGGCACAGTCTGCCATAAGGGCCAAGCACTTCTGGCTGTACTCCGGCTCGGAGGACTCGGCCGCTATTAAAACAACGTTTCCCGACAAGGTCCCCAGCAACTGCGCCATCAACGCGGTGGATATTCCATACCGCTTTATGGGCGTCTCCACCTGGCTGAATCAGATTCGCCTGTATCAGAATGCGGCAGTGGGAGGCAACCTCGATTGGTGCATTGTGGGCGCATTCGAGGATTATCCCGACCGTGCCAATTTCGAAGGTGTAAGCGAGGCGTTCCATCTGCATGCCCGGCATGAGGAGCTGTTTGCCAAATTGCAGAGCACCGCAAGGGTCCTGCTTGTCAATCCGCGGCCTTTTTATCAGTTCAGCACCAACCTGATGTATAACGAACGGGAATACCGCGGCATCGTACACATGCTCAAAGAGAGACACATCCCCTTTGATACGGTGATTCTCAGTGCCCTTGAGGATTTTGCCAGCAGGCTGAACGACTACGATGTTATCGTCCTGCCAGACCTGCCCCGCGCGCCCGGCCCCAAGCTGCGTCAGGCGCTGCTCGCTACTACTGCCTCCGTCATAGGCACCGGACACACCTTGCACGAAGACCCACAGCTGCTGGAGCAGCTATTTGGCGTGCGTATCCGCGAAAAAATTGAACCTGTGGCGGCAAGTTACCTGCTCACCGAACCGAAAGAGGTGTTCCGTTCTTTTCCTGCACGCGATTGGGTGTTCCTGCATATGGACAGCTATCGTCTTGAGCTGACCGACGCCGATGGATACCTGCCGTTGGTGGGAGCCGCGCCTTACGGCCCGCCGGAGCGCGCACACGGCCATGTGCTCACAGACGACCGAATGGCGGCCGTCAAGGGTGGAAAAAACCTTTATCTGCCCTGGATGGCAGGCACTCTTTATTATGACCTGGGCTATGAAGATCACAAGGATATCTTTTGCGATCTTCTGGACAAGGTGCGTCCAATCAAGCAGCCCTTGACCACCGACGCGCCCAGCTGCGTGGACATTTTCCTCCACAGCGTCGGCCGGGACGAATATCTGATACAGCTGATCAATCTCAGCGGCTTTAACGGCGTCACAATCGCCAAACCGCTGCCCATGGAAAATATACACCTGACTCTGACCGGCAAGCACCCCCAAACGCTTGAATTGCTGACCGCAGACGGCTTTGAAAACCAACCTGTCACCGGCGATGCAGTGACCCTGCGTTGTCCCGGCTGTTATGCCGGTTACCGGGTCACCTGCAAGTGATCCTTCCAAACGTCATATGTCCTATCGTATCCGATTCATTTTAAGGAGGAAGTAAAGTATGGATATCAAACAGATGATCGAACAGGCAAACAAGAAAGCCGCCGAAATTTTGACCAAAGGGCGCCCGGTCTGGGTGGATGTTCAGCCAGCCGGGGAGGTGATCCCCGGTATGACGCCGGACACTATCCTGATCGCGGGCCCGCCCATTGCCGTGGAGGATATCCCCCTTCCCGTCAAAAATGCCATCTGCGGTGCGTTGCTGTACGAGCAGCGCGCTGAAACCGCCGAGGGGGCATGGCAGCTCGTTACCAGCGGGCAAATCAAGGTGGAGGCCGCGCAGGACCATGACGCTGCCTGCGGTGCTGCAATGGCCACCTCAGCCTCAATGCCTGTCTGCGTTGTGGAGGATAAGACGTTTGGCGGCAGAGGCTTTTGCGGGGTGCATCCCGGCAACAAGCAGAACGTGCTGCGCTGGGGCTTTTACAACGACGAGGTACAAAATGACCTTGTCTGGTTCCGCGACAATTACGGCCCGGCTCTGGGCGAGACCGTACGCCGTATGGGCGGCATCGACCTGATCAATGTGATGAGCAAGACTGCCGGTATGGGCGATGAAAACCACAACCGGCAGCCCGCGGCTTCGATGTATATGGCACTGCAGATGGTTCAAACCATGATGGAAATAGATTTTGCCCACCGGGACGAGATCGTCAAGCAGTTTGCCGCCAACGACCGATTCTTTTTGCATGTGATGATGGCCGGCGCGGAAAGCGTACTTGCATCGGTAAAAAAAGTGCCGTACAGTACCGTAATGGTCGCCATGGGTGGCAACGGCGTCAAGTTCGGCACCCGTTTTGCCGGTACCGGCGCCCGATGGTTCACGGTCGATGCGCCGCTAATCGAGGGGCTGTTCCTCAAACCCACTTATACCAAAGATGACCTGCTGGGATTTTTGGGCGACAGCTGCGTTACCGAGGTGTATGGTCTGGGCGGCATGTCGGCCAGCGCGGGCCCAGGCTATGTGGTGCTCACCGGCTCCACCTTTGCCGATTCGCTGCAGCGCGCCGCCGACGCGCGCAAGGTTTGTGTGGCCGAACACCGTTTCGCCCCCATTCCGTGGGATGGCGGGCAGGGCTTCCCCGTCGGCGTTGACGCCCGCAAGGTGGTGGGGCTGAACATTTTGCCCACCAGCCACGGCGGCGGCACACTTAAAAACGGCGGACAGGGCACAATGGGCGCGGCAAAGTTGCCGATGGACTGCTTTAAGCAGGGCCTGATCGCGATCAATGAAATCCTGATGAACGAGGCGAAATAAGAATGGAACGATTCACCATCCTGCAAAAAGATACTTATGCAGATGATTTTTCAGGACCCCTATTCTTCAATCAACCCACACTTCTCCGTAGGCGAGACGGTTCTTGATCCGCTGCGGGTGTCCAAAACGATCACGGACAAGAACAAGCGCATGGCAAAGGTAACCGAAACAATGGAGCTTTGCGGCTTGCCGGAGCGTTATTTCAACACTTACCCCCATGAGCTTGACGGCGGACGGAGACAGCGTGTCGGCCTTGCCCGCGCACTTGTTCTTGACCCGGAGTTCATCGTCTGTGACGAGCCTGTTTCGGCACTTGACGTTTCGATCCAGGCGCAGATTCTCAACCTGTTGATGGATCTGCAGGAGCAACGCAAAATCGCTTACATGTTCATCACACACGACTTGTGTGTCGTGCGTCATATCAGCCACGAAATTATGGTCATGTATATGGGGCAGGTCGTGGAATATGCCTCGAGGGATGAGCTTTTCCGTCATCCTGTTCATCCGTATACGGTCGGCTTGCTCAATGCGATACCAACCGTAGATTTGAGCAAGCGAAACAGAGAACGTCATCTGCTTTCGGGCGAGGTATCCAACCCCATTGACCCCGCGCCCGGCTGCCGCTTTGCAAACAGATGCCCTTATGCGTCGGAAAAGTGCAAAGAGCCGCAGGTTTTGACCGAGATCGCTCCCAACCATTTCGTGGCTTGTCATGAATGCGTAAAATAGGAAGATGGCTTTAACAAAAGTGAATCTGATGCAGGGGTGAGATAAATGGGAATCGCACATGAGGTCGAATGGAAGCAGCTTACATTGGGGCATTTGTCACGCAACAAGTTTTGGGGCGAGGACCCCGATACACAATATCATTCGGTGGTTGCATCGTCGACACTGGTACGGGATGGGGATATCAACATCCTTGTCGATCCAACCCTGCCGGTGGATGAGATGGAAAACCGGCTGCAACGCTATTGCGGCCTTGACCGGAATGGTATTGATATCATTTTTGCAACGCATTTTCATACGGACCACCGTCTTGACGCGGAAAAATACCCGAATGCGAAGCTGTATATGTCTGCAGAATCCATTCAGGATGTGGCAGAGTTGCGAAAAGAGGGCGGCGCTTTCGCACAGATATTCCTGAACGGCGCAGTTTTTGATTTTGAGGCCGCGCCCCGGCAGCTTTCTCCGGGCGTGGAAGTTCATCCGCTTCCTGGGCACACCCTGGGCCTTTCGGGCCTTGTTTTTACCAGCGGCGGCAAAAAGGTCCTGCTGGCCGGTGACACCATTATGAACGCGGAATTTTATCATGCCCGCGAAGGTTACTTTATCGACGCCAGCCAGAAAAAGACCGCGGCGTCAATGGAGTGGGCCGCGAAAAATGTGGATATCATCGTTCCCGGCCACGGCGATTGGTTCTTCACCTCAGGCCAGGCTACGGGCGGCGAAAAAACGCTCCAATGGAGAAAATTGAATCTCTGCGCCAGCGGCGAGGAAACAGCGGTCCTTGTTCAGGCAGGGAATGAAAATATTCTCATCAATCCCACATTAAGGGGGCACTTGCTTCGTGATGCAATTTATGACGCAAAAGGCCTTGAGCCTTCGGCGATCACGCGTGTGATTTGCCTTAAAAGCGATCCGCAGCATACATTGGATGTACCTATAATGAAGAATGCTCAGCTTTATCTGCCGAAACGGACGCTTGAAGCCGAAAAGCAGAGCACAGAAAACGGCCCGCGCCACTTAGCTTTTAATGCCTGGGAAAAAACGCCGGAAATGCCGATCGAGTTCATTGAAATTGGCTCTTCCTCTGTTTGCGTATTTAACAGCGGCGGTAAAAAGATCGCGGTGTCTTCCGACCATTGTGACGAACGGGCTCTGATCGATATGGGAGTACATGTATCCATTATGGGCGCAGACACACGCATTCTTCAATAAAACGTCTTGAGCGCGGCTCAACCGAGTTTTAAAAGACATCGCCCTGTACTGCCTTGAAACGATGATGCTTTTGGAGCAGTACAGGGCAGTTTGTGTTTTTCAGCCTCTGTTCCGATAATGCCATCCGAAGCAAAACTTCTTTTCATCGTGAGCCAAAAAGAGCAGTGTGCAGAAAGAAAGGACTATAAACCATGAGCAAACAATATTGGTGGAAGGATCGTGCCTGGAGAATTGTTCAGACCAACCTGCGTGAGATCGACATGGCGGATATGAATGCCGAACAATACGTCCGTGAACTTCAGGAATTCAATGCCAACACCGTTATTATCAATACCGGCGGTATTGCGGCCAGCTACGAATCCAATATCCCATTCCATACGCGGAACAGATACCTCACCGGGGACAGTCTGAAAACAGTCATTAACGCCTGTAAGGAAGCCGGCATCCGGGTGATCAGCCGTGTGGACTTTTCCAAGGTACGCGCACCTTTGTATGAACAGCACCCTGAATGGGCATATGTAAGCCCCAAAGGAGAAATCATTGATTACCACGGTCTGATCCATATGTGCTTCAACAGCGACTATCAGCAGAAAATTGCACTGGACATCATCCGCGAAATTATTCGCGATATTAATCCCGACGGCCTTTTCCTGAACATGGGCGGGTACTCTGTAGCCCTCGATTATACAAAGGGCTATCAGGGGATTTGCCAATGTGAAAACTGCCGCGAACGGTTCCATGACCTGTTCGGGCTGGAGCTTCCGAAAGAGGACGACCCGGATGATCCTATTTACCAAAAATATAAGGAATTCCAGAATATCACCGTAAACGAGTATCATAAAAACATCAAGGAACTGATTGCAGAAGAAAAGCCGGAACTGCTCTTCTTTCCCATTGATATGCTTCGCGGCGAGGTCGGCACCTTCTTTGACGGAGCAGATGGAAACAACTATATGTATAAGGGCTCCGAGCTTCTCAAACTGGAGAAGTATTCCAGCCCCGAAAAAGTTGCCTCTGTCACCAGCGTGGACTTCATCGATATGTGGTATCGCCACGCGGCGGTTTCGCCCAATGAGCAGGAGCTTCGTCTTGCGCAGATGCTGTCAAATGGCGGATTTGCTGATTTTTATCAAGTCGGACGTTTGGACAATCATCAAGATAAATCCGGCTATGCTCCTCTCAAAAAAATGTTTCGTTATCATTTGGAGCATGAAGACGACTACCATGCCAATCTTTCCACCGCGGACATCGCGCTCATCTGTCCACGGGAAACGTATTGGAGCAAGGGTGAGATCGGTTTTCCGGCTGAATATTACGGCTGGTACCATCTGCTGACCCAGCAGCATTATATCTTTGACTGTATTAAAATGAACGCAGTGGAAAACATCTCGCTTGAAAAATACAAAACAATCATTCTGCCCGATGTTCAAAACATGAGCGACAGCGGTGTGGCGATGCTCGACGCCTTTGCGGAAGCCGGCGGCACGGTTATCGCCACCGGGGAGACATCCATGTGGGATGAACACAGAAAAAGACGTCAGGACATCGGCTTGCGGTGTCTCGGCGTAAAAAAAACGGGTTATGTTGGCCGTGACTACATTTCCGCATATTTTGAAATAGGCGAAAGCAAAAAACAGTTTCCGCGGTTCGCAGATACCGACTGGATCTATTTGCATGATGTTTATTGCTATGCAGAGTATCAACCGGGTGTAAAAGAGAGCATGCGGTTTATTCCGCCCCACCGGCATTCTCCTCCAGAAGACGCTTACCCCACTAATATCACCGGTTATCCAGCATTTACGGTGAATGAATCCGGAAAAGGCCGCGGCGTCTATGTTCCTTGGAAACCCGGCGCAGACCATTATCATTTCGGCTTTCCACACATGGGGAACTTTATGGCGGATCTCCTCGACAATGTACTGGGCATCGAACGTGTGACGGGCAATCTGCCGGAAATGGTAGAGGTGGAGCACACCGTGCGGCGGGACAACTCTGTAGACTATGTACATTTAATCAATTATACAGGGTACAGTCTGAAGTCTTATTTCCGCCCCCTGCCCATCCGCGATCTGGTGGTTGAACTGCCCTGGAAAAAATCGTCCCCCAGAACTGTTTACAGTATGACTGGGGAGAAGCCCGTTCGGTTTGAGTATTGCAAAGGAGTGCTGCGTCTCTTTATTGATGAATTGAACCTTTTTGAGGCGATAAAACTCAGCTGAATGCACCTGAAACAAAAACACACCGCCCTTTGGACTGTCATGGCCGCAAAATTTATTTATATTTGCGGGGTTATTGCACGCGGTGTGATGGATCTGCGTCGAAAGGCAAAAAACGATTTTGGCGTTTATGAGAAACAGGCTTTCTGGGTTTCCCCGAGGTTGCATTACCATCAGGTTCTAGTGAAGGCAACTTCATGTGGGTTCAAGTCCCTTCATCCGCACCAGGTCGGTCTCGTTGTAAAGACGGGGCCGATTTTTTGTATATCGTTTTGGTAATAAGATGGTGGAGGAGAGGAGACGCAGATGACAGAAAACCTGCACTCCGGTCAATATTTTTTGATGAATGACGGATGTGGCCCGGTCGGATTTGAAAAATCTGCAGGGCTTCAGTTTTCACTCACGCCCAGATATTGAAATCCCGGCGAGATGGCTGAGGCTTTTGAGTGGAATAGTCAGTCGTCAGATGGAGCGGGCTTTGTTTGAATGAAAAGGATCTGAAGTGCTCCTTTGCTTTTGTGCGCAGCAGTATTGGGGGCACGGTTTGCTGTAAAGACAGGGGAAAACGTTATGCCAGCTTTCGCAGGGAATGCCGCACATTCTGAAAACAGTGATTTGCAGCCTCGTTTTCCCGCAAGGGAAAGGTTGTACTTTGAACAAAAAGCAGATATCATTGTAGTGGCGGTATCGGGGACCACAATGCATGGAGGGCCCGTTTGGAAGCATTCAGTACAGTAAGTGCCGCCGGATGCCTCGGAGAGCAGAGGAGATATGACAATGAAAAAGAAAAAGCATGCCCGCTGGAGATGGTATGAGATTCTGCTGGTTGGGGCGCTGCTGGGCCTGGCGGTGTGCAGTACCGCGTGGCTTACGTCGTATTGGGGACAGATGCGGGCCGCGCAGCAGACGTTTGAAAAGCTGGCGCAGGCCGTTCGTGCCGCCGCGCCGCAGCCGGAGGAAGAACGGGGCGAGGTGTGGCAGAAAGGCGTAGAGACGCTGCAGGCCCAAAACAGAGACTGCCTGGCCTGGCTGTACAGTGCGGATACGGGGCTGGATTATCCCGTGATGTATACGCCGCAGCAGCCGGAATATTATCTGCGCAGAGATTTTGAAGAACAGTACTCTTTGGCGGGCACGCCGTTTTTGGATGTGCGCAGCAGCCCGGCGGACAGCAGGAACCTTATCATCCACGGACATAATATGAAAGACGGGAGTATGTTCGCACCGCTGCGTTTTTATCTGGAAAAAGAGTATGGCCTGGAGCACTCATCCTTTGAACTGTCCTTTGCGGACGGTGTGCGGCGATATGCATTGATGGCGGTGCTTCATATAGAACTGACGCCGGAGAATGTAGAGCAATATTACAAACAACCGCAGACACAGGAGGCATTCGAAGCTTTTGTTGAAATGCTGGAACAGGAATCGCTTTATTGCGGCGGCGCCGGTGCGCAGTGGGGCGAACAGCTTTTGACGTTAAGCACCTGCGACAACCAGAGGGACAATGGCCGTATTCTGGTGGTCGCCCGTGAGACAAAGTGATGTGAATTGCTGTAGAACGATGAAGTAAAAGGCGGCAGACTGCCAATTGAAAAATCGAATCTTGTTGTGTTCAGAAATTTTAGATGGAGAGAGAAAGCCAATTGAAATCCGCATCTGCGGAACAGACTGTTGAAAAAGGTAAAGAAGTAAAAGAAGCGTCCGGGGAAAAGATGGCGGTGGCAAAGCCTTGCATCTTTGCGCAGTAAAGTGCAGGCCAAGCGGCGAATGCCGCCAAAAAGGGGTGGGGGACCGCACCCGCAGGCGCGTGTGGGAGCGGTGCCCCCCTTGCGGACAATCGCGCTGAAAGCGCGGCTCTTAGCGCGCAGACGCCCCCGCAGGGCCAGTGCCGAGGCATGTGCAGAGCGAAGCGGCCGCCGAAGGCCGCCGTGCGCGGCGAATGGAGCCAAAGGCCCTGTCCGCAGGCAACTTGGCGCAAAAGCGCAGCTTTTTCGACAAGCTGCTCTGCATCTGCAGAAAACCGGACACAGAAGGATAAAGATAAAGCACGGCAGCCCCTCGGAGCAATGTTCCAAAGGGCTGCCGTGCTTTATCGGGTAAAAATAAATTTTGAATTCACTTTGAAGCGGGTGAAGTCGTTGCCTACACCAATATTGCTGTACGGAGCTTTTTTGCGGGTTTTATACGGGAAGCCTGTTGCAGCACTCTGTGTGCTGTCCATTCCGCAAAACGCATGAACGCCGTTTACAGCACCACGCCGTCCTTAAAAATAGAGATCTCTCGGTATCCTTTCTGCTCGGTGCGGGTCTGTTTCCCGGAGGCGACGTCCAGCACCAGCGCGTACAGCGCCGCGCCCGCTTCCCCGATGCTCTGCGAACCGTCTGCTATCGTGCCCGCGTTGAAGTCGATCCAGCCTTTTTTCTTTTCCGCAAGCGGCGTGTTGGTGGCGATTTTCAGCGTGGGGGCGGGCGCGCCGAAGGGCGTGCCGCGGCCTGTGGTGAACAGCACCAGCTGTGCGCCCGCCGCCGTGAGCGCCGTAGCCGAGACAAGGTCGTTGCCCGGACCGTTCAGCAGGTTCAGTCCCCGGGCGTGTACCTGCTCGCCATAACCGACCACGTCAACAATGGGCGCGCTGCCGCCTTTTTGCACGCACCCGCAGGATTTGTCCTCCAGCGTGGTGATGCCGCCCTGCTTGTTGCCCGGGCTTGGGTTTTCGTACACGGTTTCTCCGTGGGCCAGAAAATATTCCTTAAATCCATTCAGCATGGACGCGGCTTTATCGAAGACGGCCCGGCTTTGGCAGCGGCCCAGCAGCATGCCCTCCGCGCCGAACATTTCCGGCACCTCGGTGAGGATGGTGCTGCCGCCCCGTGCACACAGCATATCGCTGAACCGGCCCACCGCCGGGTTTGCGGTGATGCCGGAAAGGCCGTCGCTGCCGCCGCATTTCATGCCCACCACAAGCTCACAAACGGGCACGGCCTCGCGCCGGGCCTGTCCGGCGTGGGCCGCCAGTTCCGCCAGCAGCGCGCCGCCCGCCTCCATCTCGTCTTCCACATCCTGACAGGTGAGAAATTTCACCCGCGCGGGGTCATAGGGGCCGAGTTCTTCTGCAAATTGTTCATGGGTCAGATTTTCGCACCCCAGTGACAGTACCAGCACGCCGCCTGCATTGGGATGGCGCGCCAGCGCGGCCAGAAGGCGGCGCGTTTGGGCGTGGTCGGCTCCGGTCTGGGAACAACCGAAGGGATGGGGAAATGCATACAGCCCGTCGATGGAACCGGAGACAAGGCTCTGGTTCTCCGCGGCCAAGGCCTTGGCGCAGTCGTTCACGCAGCCGACGGTGGGAATGATCCAAAGTTCGTTGCGGACGCCTGCGCGCCCGTCCGCCCGGCGGTAACCTTGGAATGTTTCGGGCGGCACGGGGGACAGGGGTCGCACGTCCGGCGCATAGGTGTACTCCACCTCGCCGGACAGGTTCGTGCGCACATTGTGGGTGTGCACCCATGCGCCGGGCGGGATATCCGAAGCGGCGTGCCCGATGGGATATCCGTATTTGATGATGTTTTCGCCCGCGACGATCTGGGCGAGCGCCAGCTTGTGTCCCTGCGGGATGTCCTCCCGCACTTGGACGGCGCGGCCCTCAAGGGAGAGCCGCGTCCCGGCGGGGATGGGGCACAGCGCGACGGCTACGTTGTCGGCCGGGTGGATGCGGATGCATTGCGGCATATCGGGCCTCCTCCTTTACACTGCGGGACGGGCCAGGCACGCGGCGAAAGCCGCGCGGGCACCTTCGGTACGGATGCGGCGCAGGTTTTCCGCAGCGGCCTGCTCAAAGCCGGGCACCAGCGTCAGGTCCTGTCCCCACATTTTTTCATTCGTCATCACGTCATGCACCAGCGTTTCGTCCGAAACGCCGCGGCGGCTGTAATAGAATTCCAGCACCCAGCGGTCATCGCTGACGGTGTATTCGTTGCCCTTCGGCCGGCGGCATACAAGCCCCTGTTCCGTCAGGGCCTGGATATCGCTGGAATAGAAAGCGATGTATGCGGCGAAGCTCATCGCAAGGCACGGGGGCAGCTTTCCGGCCGTTTGTGCATATTCCAGCAGGCTGGGCATATTGCGCGCGCGCCACTTGGAGGTGGAGTTCAGCGTGATGCTCATCAGCTCGTGGTTGATGAACGGGTTGTTGAAGCGGTCCTGCACGGCGGCCGCGAAGGCTTCCAGATCCTGCCTGTCCAGCGGCAGCGTGGGGATGACTTCCTCGTGAAGCATGCGGTTCATGAAGCCCAGGATCACATCGTCCTGCATGCAGTCGCGTACAATGTCGTACCCGGCCAGATACGCCCCAAGCACAAAGCCTGTGTGCGCGCCGTTGAGGATGCGCACCTTGCGTTTTTTGTAGGGCGTCACATCGGGCACCACGGGGCAGTTCAGTCCTGCGGCCCGGAATGGCAGCTTTTCCGCCAGCCATTCGGGCCCTTCGATATTCCACACGCCGAACACCTCGCCCACGTCGATGAGCGCGTCCCGGTAGCCGTTCTCATCCTCCAGCCGAGCGGCCTCGGCGGCGTCGCGAATGCGGCCGGGTACGATGCGGTCCACCAGCGTGGAGCAGAAGGTGCAGTCCCCGTTCACCCAGCGGGCAAAGCCTTCCTCCAGCCCCCACTGCTTTATGTATTGGTTCACACAGCGCAGCAGCTCCTTGCCGTTGTTGTCGATGAGCTCGCAGGAGAGCACCACCACGCCGGGCCTGCCCGCTCTCCAGCGGTGCAGCAGAACCTGTGTCAGCTTTGCGGGAAAGGAAGCGGGCGGACAGTCCTCAAGGCGGCACGAGGGGTCGTACACGATGCCCGCCTCGGTGGTGTTGGAGACGATGTATTCCAGCGCTTCGCCGGCGGCTACATCCATCATGGCGTCGTAATCCTGTTTTTCATAGGGGTTCAGGCAGCGGCTCACCGAGGAGATGACGCGCTTTGCATCCACCTTTTCGCCGTTCTGCCGTCCGCGCAGGTACAGCGTGTACAGGCCCTCCTGCCGGTTGATGAGCTGCGTCAGCCCCTGGGCGATGGGCTGCACCAGAACGCATTTCCCGTTCCAGCCCGCCTTTTCGTTGGCCATGTCGAACCAGTAGTCCGCAAAGGCACGCAGAAAATTTCCCTCGCCGAACTGCAGCACGCGCTCGGGCGCGTTTTTCAGCAGATAGCCGGTATATCCGGCCTTTTCAAGTGTCTCATAGCACAGTTGTTCCATTTTTGCTTCGCTCCTTTTTGATGAATTCAGGGGCAGACCGCCCCGGATGCACGGTAATAGGCAAGGCTGCTTTTGAAGATCACACGGCTTTCCACGTAGTGGACGCCGGCCGGGGGCTGTATCCCGCGCAGCACGAAATCACCCATAAGCCGGGCAGCCAGATATCCCTGCTGCGCCGGGTCCTTATAAAGAATGTTCTGCACAAGGCCCTCCTCCATGTTGCGGACAGTCTCGCCGAACAGGTCGCTGGCAACGACGCGTACCTGCCCTGCCCGGCCCATTTGGGCGACAGCATCCGCCAGCAGCACGCTCAACCGCGCGCTGACGCTGAATGCGCCGGAAATACGTGCGTCTTCCGCAAGTGTCCGTCTCAGGCGCAGCGCCAGCTCCTGCTTGTCATGATAGCCGTCGGCCCTGACCAGAGTAAGCGGAACGCTGTTCTCCCGCAGGTATGCTTCAAATCCGGCCGCCATCCGGTAGTGGGAGGGCGTGTGCGCGTCCCCCGCGCACAGCAATACCGCATCGCCGGATGAAAGCTGCGCGCTCAGAAGCTCGGCGGCGATACGGCCGGCCATGTCGTGGTCCGCCTGCACGCAGGCGATGCGGCCGCAGCCTTCCGCGTCGTCACAGGCGAAGAACACAGGCGCCCCTGCGCTGCTGTACCGCTGTACCGCCCGCCGGGCAGTGTCCTCCGTGGGGCCGATGGTGAGCAATGCGTCTATTTTTCCCCCGTACTGCTCAAAGCAGGCGTTCAGCGTTTCGGCCTGGCCGCGCTCTGTGCCGGGATAATAGGGCAGCTCCAAAACTTCCAGGTTGTAGTCGTCCAGCTCGGCCATGCAGCGGCGAAACCCGTGCCACACGCTGCTGTAAAAATAGGAGTTTTCTTCCTGTGGGCCGGGAAACGCGGCCGCGATGCGCAGCGCGCTGCGCTTGAGCGCGGACGCGGCGGAATTGGCGCGGTAGCCGCGCCGTGCGCACAAATCCAATATCTGTTGGCGCGTTTGCTCGGAAAGGCCTTTTTTGCCGTACAGCGCCCGGTGGACGGTGCCGGTAGAAACGCCCGCCTCGGCGGCGATTTCTTTGATGGTCACACGGTGCTCCATGATCCTGCTCCTTTTGCGGCACGGTTCCTACAATGCGTATGTAAAACGTTTTAGTAAAAATCCTGCTTTTATCATAACAGGCAAAGCGGCGATATGCAAGAGGAACAATGTAAATTTCTCACACATAGGCTGAATGCCAAAGCAAAGGAGAGCGACTATGTCATCTCCCGCAAGCCGAACCCGGCCTATCTGGCGGCTGCTTCCTTTGACCCGGAGCTTGTGCGCAGGGAATTGCAGGAGACCTGCCGCGCGGCAAAGGAGAACGGATGTACCTGCGAGCTGATTTTGAAAGATGTCAGCACGGTGCAGTACCATCCCGAGCGGCTGGCGCAGTGGCACAAGATTGCAGTAGAGGTTGCCGGTGAATGGTAAAACGGCGGCTCATACCGTATAAAGCGGATGCGGCGCAGCCGGTAAATGCTGCCTTTGGGATTTTTTTGCTTTAATGTTGTTGATGTTCCAAACGAAAAATTGTATGATAAAGGAGAGAAAAGCAGCGCACGGGGAAAGGCGGGAACGCAGATGGAATACGAGCAATTCGACCGCAGGCTGGCGCGGGAATGTGCAAAGGCCTTTTCCCAATCCACAGGTCTGGGCTGCACGCTGTCCGACAAAACCGGCAGGGCTTTTGATGAATACGGGTACGGCTGCGAGAGCTGCGGCATGTGCGCCGCCGCAGGCGCCTCTCACGACCGGTGCGTGCAGGCGCATATCTACGGTATGACGGAGGCCGAGCGCTTCGGCGGCAAGTATATCTATTTTTGTCCGATGGGGCTCACATGCTTTGTCTCTCCGATTCTGGGCGAGGGCGGCGCCGAGGCGAAAATCACGGTCGGCCCGTTCATTATGGTAGAAAAACAGGATTTTATCGCCTGCGAGCTGACGGAAAATGTCCGCCTCACAGAGGCACAGAAACAGGCCGCGGTGCAGGTGCTGGAGAATATTCCCTTTGTGCCGACAGAACGGGTGACGCAGCTTTCGGTGCTTTTGTTCATGGCCGTTGGGTTTATGAACAATGTTTCGGCGGAAAACAGAATGATGGAGTCGGGCCATTCAGAGGAGCTGCAGGGGCAGATCACTTCCTATATCCTGGAGCTTAAGCAAGAGGAAGCGCCGCCGCCCTATCCGTTTGAAAAGGAGCATGTGTTGCTGCAGTGCGTGGCCCGGAAGGACCGCGACGGCGCGCGCCGTCTTTTGAACGAGCTGCTGGGTGCGATCCTGTTCGTGGACGGCGGGGATATGGAGCTTGTGAAATCCCGTCTGTATGAGCTGCTGGTGCTGATTTCCCGGACAGCCATCGAGAACGGCGCGGACGCAGAGCACACGATGCGGCTGAGTCATGAATACCGTTACAGGATCGGCGCATTCACCACCATTGATTCGCTCTGCCTGTGGCTTGCAGGCGTGGTGAACCACTTTATGGACGACCTGTTCCGCTTCTCGGACGCCAAGCACGCCAACATCATCCACCGGTGTACACAGTACATCAGCGCCAATTACAAAGAGCGCATCACGCTGGAGGACACCGCCCGGATGGTGTATCTTTCTCCGGCTTACCTGAGCCGCATTTTCAAGCAGGAGACGGGCGTGACATTCAACGAGTACCTCAACCGCGTGCGTGTGAACAAGGCGAAGGAACTTTTGCGCCGCCGCGAGCTGCGCATGACGGATATTTCCCTGGCTGTGGGGTATGAGGATCAGAGTTATTTCACAAAGGTGTTCAAACGTGTGGCGGGGATGCTGCCGCGGGAATACCGGGAAAAAATACTGGTCTCCCGGAAGGACTGACGGAAGGAACAAGAAGCAGACGGAGCTGAAAGCTCCGTCTGCTTTTTATATAATACAGTTTATGCCTGCGGCCCAAGCTGCTTTGTACGCTGCAGGCAATAGCGCAGCGGTTTATAAAGCAGCAGCGCCACAACAAAATTGCCCGCGCCGTGCAGCAGATCGAATGGGATGCCTGTTACCCACCAGGCAACGCCCGCGGCAATGCCGCCGTTCATTACCGCGTAGGAAACAGCGTACAGCGCGCCGTAGCAAAGGCCAAACAGCCCGCTCAGCAGGGCCCAGAGCAGCACAGAGCGGTTTTGACGCATCAGCCGGGCGAACAGCATCAGCACCGCCCAAATATACAGCTGCGGGAACCACCAGATGCCAAAGCCGTTGAGCAGGCCGTACACAAAGACATAGGTATAAACGGCGGGCACGGCCAGCCGCGGATATTCCAGCGTGTACAGGATGACCAGCAGGCTCACCAGCTCGATATTGGGCAGGCCGTCCAGCGCGAATTTGGAAGCCACCAGCACCGCCGCGAGGAACGCGGCGGTAACAAGGCTGCGCGTCTTGCCCATCTCAGTAGCCGGTTTTCAGCGTGATCTCAAAGTGGTCGCCGTCCGCGACCGGGGTGGAGTCAACGCCGGTCATCACATCCTCGCCGTCCTTCGTGAAGCACCACCACTCCTCTTTGGCCTCGTCGGCCGTCACGCCGTTGACTGTTTTTACATACAGACCGTATTGGGATTCTTCGCCTTCGACAAGCTTCTGCTCCTCCAGTGCCTGGCGCAGAAATTCCGCGTCGGTAGAGAAGCTGAATTCATCGGTGGTCGCGTCGGCGTATACGACGGTTACGCCGATGGCCTTCTGCCCGGCGGTACCCTTCGGGCCAAAGGCAAACCATACCGCCAGCATTGCGGCCACAAGAACGACCGCGGCGCAGACGATGATCAGCGTTTTTTTCTTTTGTGCAGACATGTTTCAATTCCTCCTGAAAGCAAAAATAAAAAGCCGCGTCTCCCGGACCGGGAGCGCGGCTTTTTTGACAAAACAGACGCGCACGATCCATCCATCGTAAATCGTGAGAACAGCGCCGTGCCCGGTACCCCGGCTGAGGGCAAAGCCCAATACGGTGGCGGGACCGCGCGGGAGTTTCACCCGCTTCCCCGGAAATGCGCGGCGCAATATGCAATTGTATATGCTACAGTGTACAGGACAGGCACGTTTTTTGCAAGCCCCTTTGGGAGCGTCAGAAAAACATACCTTCGGTATAGGCGTTCATGAATTCCGCGCTGGTGGAAAGGTCCACCGTCCTCGCTCCGGCAGCCAGGGCCTCGCTGTGGGGGATAAAGCCCCTGTTCAGCAAAAGCATGGCCGCGCCGCTCAAGGCCGCGTTTCCCAGCACGCGCACACGGGGAACGAGTTCTTCGGGCAGAAGGCCGATGCGGCCCGCGCTGTTTACATCCAGATAGCTGCCGAAGCCGCCCGCGACGGCCAGCTCGGCGGCGTCCGCCCCGCAAAGCCCTTCCACGCGCAGCAGCGTGCGAAGCCCGGCGCAGATGGCGCTTTTGGCAAGCTGTACCATGCGGACGTCTTTCTGCGTCAGGCATACAGGCGGCGCAACGGGCGCAGGGTCCTGCTCCAGAAGCCCGGTCTCGTCCAGCTGCTCCAGCTCCAGCAGGCAGGCAAGCGCGTCGATGACGCCGCTGCCGCAGATCCCTTTCGGCGCGCCGCCCCCAATGACGTGGGCCTGCAGTGCGCCGTCCTGTACGCGGACGTGATCCACTGCGCCCGTCTTTCCGGCCATCCCCATGGAAAGCCCGGCCCCCTCAAAGGCGGGCCCGGCGGCCGTGGAGCAGCAGGAAAGCTGCCCGCGATGCCAAAGAGCGATCTCGCCGTTGGTTCCAATATCCACCAGCATGCGGGTGGCCGGCTTGGAGCAGATGCCGCTGGCCAGCAACGCCGTGGTGATGTCCGCACCCACAAAAGCGGACATACAGCGGGGCAGATATACCTGCGCATGGGGGCAGGGCAGGCCAAGCTCCCCAGCCACAAGCGTTTCTCCAAACAGGCGGGAAGCGGCGAACGGGGCATGGGAAAGACAGTCCGGGTCTGTCTGCGTGAGCAGGTACAGCATCGCGGTGTTCCCTGTGATGACCAGCGCGTCCACTGCTTCAGCGGAGATATGCGCTGAAGCGGCCATTTCCAACACCAGTGCCCGCACACCGGCGCGCACGGAGGCGGCCAGCGCATCGCCGCTGCCGTGCAGTGCGGCCTCGATGCGGGAGATGACGTCGGCGCCCCAGCCCGCCTGCGGATTCGGCGCGCTGGCCTGGGCCAGCAGCGTACCGTCCGGCCCGTACAGGCAGGACGCCAGCGTAGTCGTGCCGATATCCACTGCGGCTCCGCAGACGGAAAAGATTGGGTCATGCACAAAATCCGGCATCTCGCCGGCCAAACGGATCTGGTTGGCGGCAGCACCCTCAAGCGTTACCGTACAGTCGCCCTCCACACGGGCACAGCAGGCCAGACGCACGCCCCGGGAGATATCCTGCGGGGAAAGGTGTTCCCGCTCTGCGTCTGAAAGGGCGCTCAGCGCGCCGTGGGCGACGACGCGGCACTTGCCGCAGCGGCCGTATCCGGCGCAGGGCATTTCCAGTGCATGGTGCGGCAGAATGACGCTGCTCAGCAGCGCACCCATCTGCGCTTCAAGGTGTGTTCCGTTGACGCTCACTTTTGCCAAAGCGTTCCCTCCCACAGTTGACTGCCGCCCGCCGGCGCTCATGCCTCGCAGAACAGCAGCGCGCCGAAATAAGTTACGGTGTTCTGCCCGTTGATGTACTTCATGCCGCTGGAGGCGGCGAGCTCTGAGACGTTGATGCCGTAAGTCTCCAGAGAGGGCATCGCAAGCTCCGGATGCCGGCAGGGTTCATTCGTGCGTTTGGCGCACACCCCACACATGTGGCAGCCGCCCGCACCCAGATGCAGCTTTTTGGCGAAAGGCAGCGTGGCGAACCATTTGGCAAGTGCCCGCGAAAGCTCGTTGTGCAGCCGCGCCGCCTCCATCATGCCCTCAAAATCATAGCTGTCCTCCAGCGTCCCCACCGTTTGGTACACAAGCGCTTTTTGGTAGCTTTTGGCTTCGTTCATCAGCGCATCGATATCCCCGGCGTCCGGCGGGCACATCCAGCATTTTCCGTAGTTGCCGCAGGCGTTCGTTTCGCACATTGCGCGGAACGCGCGGTCGAAGCGGACATCCTGCAAATCGACCACGCCTGCCTTATAGACGCCCAACCCGCGCACCTGCTCGGCCAGTGCGGAGTAATCCATTTCATCACATCCTTGTTTTAAGGCCCGGTTCAGCCGCGGCCTGCGGCAGTACCGGCGTAAAATTCATTCACGGCGGCGAAAAACGCGTCGATGTTTTCCCAGCGGGAGAGCGGCGGGATATCGCAGCCGGAGGAGATCACAAAGTTGGGATACTTGCAGCATGCGTCCATCACGCCAAGCGTGGCGGCACGAATGGATTCCGGCGTGCCGTTCCGGAACTCCCCGGCGGGGTCCACGTTGCCCATAGCCACCGTGCCGGCCGGAATATGGGTCATCATTTCGGCCATATCAATGGCGTTGCCGAAATGATAAGCGGCGGAGCCGGTTTCCAGAATGGAATCGATCATCTGGATGGTGCTGTTGCCGCAGTTGTGATAGATGACGAGGAACGAATCGTCCTGAACAGCATCCACGATCTGCTTGACATAAGGGCCGGAGAATTCTGCCGAAAGAGCGGGCGAGAGCAGCCCGGCCACGGGCTCTGCGATGACGACGCCGTTCGCGCCTGCTTCTTTGTAGGCTTTGCAATATTCCGTGATGAACTGTGTGGCCTTTTCCAGCAGGACGTGGACCATGTCCGGTTCTTCGTAGCAATAGATCATGATCTCGGTCACGTCCAGCAGACGTGCGGCCAGTGAGAATGGCCCGATGACGCCGGCGAACACGGGGCGGTCGGTGATCAGGCCGACCGCTTTTTCAATGGCCTCGATGTATAACCCGGTGCGCCCGGCGCCCACGGGAGGGACGGCCAGCGCGCGTGCTTCTTCTTCGGTGGAAACGATGCTGCCCACAACGGTGGGAACTTCCTCGTCCGAAACGCGGATCGCGGAACCGAAGCATTCGGCCTCCACGGAAAGATCCATCAGGCTCACGCTCGCGGCCGCGTCTGTGCGCTGGGCCACGAGCTGCATTCCGCGCGCCTGGGCGTCGCTGCTGGAGATCAGCTCCCGCACGCTGATTCCCATAAGCTGGATGGCCGGGAAAGAAAGCACGGGCATCGCCTTTTTAACAGGAGCGCCGCGCAGCTCTTCCAGCCAGCGTTTCATATCTCTTTTCATTCGCCTGCCTCTTTTCTGTTTTCTGAGTTTCGGCCTTCCCCGTTCAAGCGGAGGCCCGGCAGAGGGCGACGGCGGCGTCGGCGGCACTGGCGGCGTCGGCGGTGTATTTGTCCGCGCCGATCTGCTCGCAGAAAGCCTCGGTGACAGGCGCGCCGCCAACCATGATCTTCACCTTGTCGCAGATGCCCGCTTCCTCGGCCTTTTTCACAACTTCTTCCATCATGCCCATGGTCGTCGTCAGCAGCGCCGAGCAGCAGATGATCTGACAGCCCTGCTCCACAGCCGTCTGCACGTAGGTCTCGGGGGCAACGTCCGTGCCCAGGTCCACGACCTCCAGCCCCTTGCCCTCCATCATCATTTTCACAAGGTTCTTGCCGATGTCGTGCAGGTCGTCTTTGACGGTACAGAGAATCATTTTTGTTTTTGTTCCGGTGCTTTCTGAGGAAGCAAGAAGCGGTTTGAGAACCTCTACTGCATCAGTCATAAGCTCGCCGGCAAAAATCAGATCACCTACAAAGTATTCTCCTTCTTCAAAGAGTCTGCCGACTGTATTCATGCCTGCCTGACAGGCTTCCATTGCCTGATTGGCTTCTTCGGCTGTAGTAACCGATCTGACTTCTTCTTGAACAACATCTTCATCAAGTTCTCCCATAGCATTTGCCAGTTTATCAAAATTAATCATATATGAAATCTCCTTTACAGTTTTTTCTGTCCGAATTTTCCCTGACGATAAGCGCGGTTGTATTTACGACCGCCCCGGTCTCTGCCGCACAGCGCTTCGCAGGCATAAATGGTTCCCATCATATCCTGAGAACAGGGATCTATGATAGCACTGTCCAGACCGGCTTTGATTGCGTAGGCTATACAGTTCATATTGACATATTTTCTGGCAGGCATTTCGAAGCTGATATTGGAAATTGCGCCGGTAATTTTTACTTCCGGTGCATAAGAGTGAATATCTTCAATACAGCGGCAGAAATCCTCCATAGCGCCTGGCATGGTTGCGAGAGCCATAACACAGGGATCGATATGA
>OFMK01001079.1_pt1 | contig 22244 bp, 22 predicted proteins | sample 1541781 | NCBI WGS metagenome assembly OFMK01 (sample SAMN04209250, study PRJEB22552) | human gut metagenome | biome: gut; material: feces | host: Homo sapiens | place: USA: Oklahoma
CGGGAAAGATTATCAATGGAAAGCAGGAAATCAGTGATTTTCTGACTGGTCAGAGAAGAGAGAAGGATGAAACGGAATGGCTTGTTGTGGAACGTCCGGAACTTCGTATTATAGGAGATGAGGTGTTTGAAAAAGCACAGGAAATTCTTCGCGGAAGGAACGATGCATTCAATCTGAATCATGAGCGTCAAAGCAACAAATATTTGTTTTCTACATTGATTAAATGTAAAGAATGTGGATGGTCTTTCCGAAGAACAGTTCGTACCTACAAAAATACGTATGTGCGTTGGGTTTGTTCCGGAAGAAATGGAAAAGGAGCAGATAGCTGCCCGAATAAAACCGTTGTAGATGAAGAAGAATTGATTCAGGTTTTACAGGAATATTTTAATCGGGTTCTTCAACAAAAAAATAAAGTAATTGACTATGTTGTGAAAGAATTTCAAAGAGTGTACAAAGCGAAAGATGAAAATGCAGAGTATGAGAAGGAACTGAATTTGCAGATTGCCAGATTACAGAGAATGCGACAGAAATATATGGATATGTATACCGATGATTTGATTTCCAGAGAAGAATTGAATGATAAGTTAGGGGGTACTCGCCAAGAACTGGATCGTCTGGAAAATGAATTGAAAATGGTATCCAGTAATTTGACAAAAGGAGATCAGATGGAAAAAATCTTAAATGATACCTTTAAGCAGATTGAGGATATTACAGATGTTCATGAGATGACCAACGTACAGTTAAAGAGACTGATTAAGAAAATAGAAGTAGACAAAGATGGAAATGTGGATATTTACCTTCGATTATTGGGAGATTTGGGATTAAATGAAAGCATTTTAGTGGAAGACGAATGTGAAAATAAAACAGCTCTAAATAGTAACGACCAAACATAAAGACGTAACCGAGCGTCTCCTTCAAATCAATCCATCGCTTGCAGGTCAGGCGAGAAAAGTGCTCGATATGAACAAAGCGGAGCGCCATATCAGGGGAGGTATGGCAACGAGAGAAAAATATTTACATCAACATGAGTGTTAAGGGGCGAGTTCGCCCCTTTTATTCTGTGTAGTTTTGCTTTAACTCAGCTCGATATTTTGCCGGTGTTTTTTGATAAAAGGCCTTGAATTGTTTAATGAAATACGAACTGGACGTAAAACCGGTCATTTCACTAATTTCCTGAATGCTAGCGGTAGATGTTGTAAGTAATTCTTTCGCCTTTTCCATACGTATTGTAGTCAAAGCCTGAATGGGTGTTACATGATATGAGTTTTTCATGCATCGAATAATATGAACTGGATGAAAATTATAAAGCTTGGCCAAATCCTGAATCGTAAAGTTTTTTTCATAATTATTTTGCAAGTATTGCATAATTTCTGATGCGAGAGTATCAGGAGCATTACTGAATTTGGAATCCAGATTTAATATATTTAGTATGTTTAAAAAGCGTTGCTGCTGCATCAGTGGATTGAGCGTTGTATGAAGCTTCTGAGTTTGATTCTCATATTTATTAATATAAAACATCAGTAAAGGTTCTATATAGGAACGGAGTTTTGTTCCTTCTTCTTCTGAAAGTTGCGTATATTTTGGGAGTGAAATATAAAATGGAGCATCACGAAAGAGGGATTTATTAAAAACCCGATTTACAGGATGAATATGTTCCGATTCGTGGTATGCACCAGTAAATCCCATATGTATCCAATAAAAACTGGTCTCCCGATCACAAACATGATAACTGCTATGTGTTTTATCAGGCGAAAGAACGAGTAGTTGATTTTCGCTTATAGTATAATGTTCATTTTCTTCTATTATATACAAACTTCCAGAGAGGACATATAAGATGTCAAATACACCAATATTAGAACGTTTTGTATGCCTATCGCCCTTTCTATAGAGGGCTTTGCCAGCTGCTATAAAGTGTGGAGTTGGTGGACTTTCAAAATGCAGATAAATCATAAAACTCTTCCTTTCTTATAAATAATGTTAAAAATATACAATTCTATTCTAAAATATTTGATAAATTTATTATATTTTCTTGTTAATAGTGTATCTTGAAGCGAAGAAATATGCAAGATATAATTTGACTATAAGGTAACTAGATGAGAAATTTTATGAGAATTTCGACAATCATAATGAAAAGGAGGAAAAGTATGAAAAAAAGATGGACAAGATTAGTGGCAGCAGGTCTTAGCTTGGCAATGCTCGCTTCTCTGGCAGGATGCGGAAAGAAAGAAGGCGGTGAAAAATCCGGAGAAGGCGAGAAAACAGAGCTTACAATCTGGGTGCGTGAGCAGATGGAAGATCCGATTATGGCAGCTGTAAAACAGTATAATGAAAAGCAGGATAAAGTAGAAGTCAATGCGGTTGTATATCCGGATAATGAATTGACAGACCAGCTTACACTCGCGTTATCTTCTGGTGATGTACCGGATATGGTTTCGTTAGATGACATTCTGGCGCCATATTACAATTCACAGAAAGCGTTGGCAGATGTTACAGAGGAGTTTAAGAATCTGGAATTTAAAGATGCCTTTAGTAAAGGAATGGTTGAACTTGGAATGTATGACGGAAAACAATATGCGATTCCATTTGCTCCTGATGTATCTGTACTTTTTTATAACAAGGAGCATTTCAGACAAGCAGGATTAGATTCGGAGAAGGGACCAGAGACATGGACGGATTTGATAGAGTATTCCCAAAAGCTGACAACAGATGGACACTATGGATACACATATAATGGCGGTGGTGGACAGATGTTTACATTTGTTCCATTTATTTGGAGTAACGGTGGAGATCTTCTTTCAGAGGATGGAAAGACATGTCTTCTTGATCAGCCGGAAGCTGTGGAAGCATTGGAGCTTTATAATGATTTGACGAACAAATATAAAGTGACTCCGGAAGGGGTTACAACATATTCCTGGTCAGAATCACAGGATGCTTTTCTTTCCGGAAAGGCAAGTATGACAATCCTTGGAAATTCACAGCTTTATACATTCAAAACAGAATATCCGGATTTTGATTTTGGTGTAAGCTTGATTCCGAAAAAGGATGGAAAAGAACATTCCTCATTTGGTGGTGGAGACTTAATCGCAATTATGGAACAGTCTAAAAATAAAGAGGCTGCATGGGACTTTGTTGAATATGTTTTAAGTGAAGAAGTTCAGGTAGAATTATTTGCAAAAAATGGGTTGTTACCTGCCAGAACAGATTTATTTGACAACAAATATTTTAACGAAGATGAGAAATATCAAGTCATGCAGCAAGCTTTAGAAGTATCCAGGGCATCATGGTCGGAAAAATATAATGAAATGAATCAGCCGATTGTAAATGCTACACAGAGTTGTCTGATGCAGAAACAGACAGCCGAGGAAGCATTTAAGACAGCGACGGAAGAGATTAATAAGATTATGAACTGATAAACAGACAGATATGCCCGCAGAGTTTCAGAGATGATATATTTTGCGGGCATATAATTGAAAGAGTAGAGAAGGACATAGTTATATGAACAATAGCAGAACAAGAAAAATAAAGAAAATAGTGATACCACTCATATTTATTGCACCGGTCTTGATTATTAATATATTGTTTTTTTGTCTTCCATTTTTGCAGTCACTTTTAATGTCCTTTTTTGAATGGCCGCTTTTAGGAGAAAAAACATTTATAGGCTTGGAAAATTATAGGGAGTTATTTGCAGATGAACAATTTCGTGTATCACTGGTATTCACTTTAAAATATACACTTATGGTTACACCGGCGCTTTTTCTGGTAGCGTTTGTTTTGGCACTTTTGATTGACGGTAGATTTAAAGGAGTTACTTTATTCCGCAGTATTTATTTTTCACCGGTTGTGATTTCAATGACTTCCTGCAGTTTGATCTGGCTTTGGATTTATAATGATTTGTATGGTATTCTGAATTACATTTTACAGAAGTTTCATATCATTGACGAATCCATTTTATGGATGGGAGAAGCAAAAACATCTCTGCCGGCGATTGTTTTTATGATTACGTGGAAAATGGCAGGTTTTTCTATGTTGATTATTTTGGCTGCATTTCAATCAGTAGATATTCAGGTGTATGAATCGGCCAGTATAGATGGAGCATCGAAAATGAAGCAGTTTTTTCACATTACGCTTCCAATTATACGTCCACAGGTTGGGCTTGCATTAATTATGTCGGTTATCGGTTCCGTTCTTGCTTTTGAACAGTTTTTAATTATGACGAAAGGCGGACCTACGGAAACGACAACAACGCTTGTGCACTATATTTATAATACATCATTTAAGTACTATAATTTTGGATATGGTTCAGCGATGACGATGATACTTTTAATTATTATGTTGGTTTTGAGTGTGGCGCAAATGCGTTTGTTGAAAGATCCGACAGAGTAGGAGGTAGCACATGAGAAAAGAAAAAACACATATTGGAAGAATCATAGCAAATAGTATATTGGCGATTATTGTGTTGCTTCCACTTTACTGGACTTTGATTACATCATTGAAAGGAAAAAACGAAATCTATGAACAGCCGCCTTCTTTTTTCCCGAAAACAATAAATCTGGATAATTTTAAAGAAATATTATTGCGAAATGACGGAGTGTTCCTTGCCTATTTAAAAAACTCAATTTTGACAACACTTATTACGATGGTATTTGTTGCAGCCATTAGTCTGTTGGCAGGTTACGCATTTTCTAAGATGAAAATAAAAGGGAAGAAGTTTTTTATGATGTTAATCATTGCTGCTTTGATGATACCATTCCAGACATTGATGATACCTCTTTATTCAATTATGTCGGGATTGCATCTGACAAATACGAGGACGGCAATGGTTCTGATATACGCGACATTTCAAACTCCGTTTGCAGTATATATGATGAAGAATGCATTTGATATGATTCCAAATGAACTTCGAGAGGCAGCTAAAATTGATGGGGCGGGAGAAGGAAAAATATTTTTGCGCGTGATGCTTCCGATTACATGGTCTTCAATTGCAACAATTTTTATTTATTCTGCTTATACAACATGGAATGATTATTTGATTGCGGTAGTATTTGCAAACAACGATGCAATCAAGACGTTTAATGTTGGATTGACCAATATGGCAATCGGGCAGTATGGAACAGAATGGGGGCTTTTAACAGCAGGCTCACTTATAGGGCTGCTGCCGATTATGATTTTGTTTGTTTTTATGCAGAAATATTTTATCAAAGGAATGCTTGGCGGAGCAGTGAAGTAAAGGAGACTAGTGAATGAGTAAAAAGAAATTTCAAATACTTGATTTGACAGAAGTAAAGCCTTCCGGTTGGTTGAAAGAACAGCTTCAGGTACAGGCATTAGGCCTTTCCGGGATACTTTACGATGTGTGGGATAGCGTAGGAAGCTATAATGGATGGCTTGGGGGAACCGGAGATAATTGGGAACGGGCGCCGTATTTTCTCGATGGAATATTGCCGCTGGCATATTATTTGGGAGATAAAAAATTATGGGAGATTGCTCAAAAATATATAGACTGGATATTGAACAGTCAGGATGAAGAAGGAAATTTCGGACCGCAGGAGACAAAGGATGATTGGTGGTCCCGAATGGTTGCTTTAAAAGCGTTGATTCAATATTATGAAATTACAAAAGAAGAAAATGTTCTTGATTTTATGCAGCGCTATTATTGGTTCCAGCTAAAAGTCTTACCCCAAAATCCTTTGAGGGAATGGGGAAAGGCACGATGTGCAGATCTTCTTTATTGTATCAAATGGTTTTATGAAAAAAGACCGGAAGGTTATCTTTTGGAGTTGTATAATCTGATTTTGTCCCAAGGAGAAAAATGGAATGAACTATTTCAAGAGTTTCCATTTGTGTACCCTACAGAGTACTATTATGATTGGAGAATCATGGAAAAATATACAAAAAATGAATTGCTGAAAATTATGCGTTTTCATCATACACATATTGTAAATATAACCATGGCTTTGAAATATCCGGCAATGACTGCGTGGCTACAGAAAGAAAATGATGAAGAAATATTGAAAAAGGCGATGGATACTTTGAATGCATATCATGGAGTTGCTACTGGAATGGTGAATGGGGATGAACATTTGGCAGGTAATAGTCCAAGTAGGGGAACAGAGCTTTGTGCAGTAGTTGAATATATGTTTAGCCTTCAGATTATTTTGGAAATGTTTGGAAATCCGGAATATGCGGATATGCTGGAACGTCTGATATATAATGCATTTCCTGCGATGTTCTCAGAAGATTACATGGGACATCAATATTTGCAACAGGTGAATCAGATTAAGGCAACAAATGAAAAAAGAATATGGTATAACAATCTGGAGGATTCTAATACATACGGACTGGAACCAAATTTCGGATGCTGTACTGCCAATATGCATCAGGGATGGCCGAAATTTATGAAGAGTCTTTGGTATAAAGATGAAGGAGGAGTTATATCCACTGTTTTTGCGCCAAATGAATTGCATACGAGTCTGAATGGAGAGGAGTTATGGATAGAAGAAAACACGCAATATCCTTCAAAACTTGAAATTCAGTATCATATTTCTAAATGCCCGAAAATGCCGTTTGTTTTTAAAATCAGAATACCGAAATGGTGCAGAACATATACGTTGACTTCTGATGGTATGGAAATACAGCATTCTAGAGAAGGGGGCTATATTAAATTATATCAGAAATTCAGAGAAGGGCAGAGAATCGAGATTCGATTTGAAGCGAAAATAGAATATTCGCACTGGTATCATGATAGTATAGCAATAGAAAGAGGACCATTTATTTTTGCTCTTGATATGGAGGAAAACTGGAAAGAATACAGAGTCAGAGATTTGGTATCGGATTATGAAGTAATCTCGGACAGTCATTGGAATTATGCTCTGATAAAAAATCAGATACCACACGTGGAAGAAAAGGATGTAAGTATGCCATTTAAAAAAGAAACGCCGCCGGTTATTGTAACCATGAAAGCACGAAGAGTCGAGTCGTGGAAGGAAGAACAGGGAAGTGCGGGAGATGTTCCGATAAGTCCTGTAAAAACAGAACTTCCGGAAGAAATAATTCGATTGATTCCGTTTGGTTGTACACATTTAAGAATCGGACAGTTTCCTTTTTGTGAAAAATAAATAGTGAAAAGGTTTAGAGAAGATAGGAGGGGCGAGTTCGCCCCTTTTATCTTTGCAGCTTTATCTTCGCAATTCGTATGAAGTCCTGTGCATAGGTAGACAGGTAAGAGTTCTGGCGGTATGCGAGTACCAGGCGGTTTACGATTGGCTGTTCTCCGACGGAACAGATGGAAATCGGAAGCATAGAAGCGCCATGGAGAGCATATGTCTCGGGAGCCAGGCAGGCGCCAAGATTTTGTGCGACTAATTGAATACAGAGTTGGCTGCTTCTCGTTCGAAATGGAACCGGAGGTTTTATATCGTATTGTTGAAAGAGTTGTTCGGAGGAACGACCGGTATTCTGGTCTGGAAAATGGAGAATAAAAGGCGTGTCTTTCAACAACTTCAAATCTAGCCAAGGATATCGGAATCCACTTTTTTGTTTTGCAAATTTTAGGAATTCATGGTCTTTGGGTAAAATCAACACAATTTCTTCATCGATGAGATGTTCGTAGCTTAAGTTTGGATGAGGTTTCCAATCACTGAAGATTGCAAAGTCCAATTTTCCATCGTTTAGAACAGAGTCTTGAATGTTATGCCCTTGTTCATAGAAATTGATATGAACTGCCGGATGCAATTTGTGAAATTCCGGGAGGATTTGTGGAATAATGCACATACTCCTCATAGGAGGAAAAGCAATATTCAGTTCCCCTTTGAAAGAAGAGCGCATATCCAGTAATTCTTTTTCCCAGTCCTGGTTAAGCGTGGCGATTTTCTGCGCGTAAGCGAGATAGCGTTGTCCAAGGAAGGTCAGATTATATGTATGCCCTTCTTTGCGAAACAATTTCCCCCCGAGGTTTTTCTCTAATTTTTGAAGAAATTTGGTTAATGTTGGCTGGGATACATAAAGTTCCTGGGCGGCTTTTGTCAGATTTTTATGCTTGGCGATAGCGAGGAAATATTCCTGTTCTTGAAAATTCATTCGAAGCTCCCTTCTATTATTCCCTAAAGGAATAATTTTCATAATAAATATGAATTAGACAACGAGTTTATAACATAATACAATGAAACTAAGAAAAAGACAAGAACTAGAGACAAAGGAGAAAGGAAATTGAATAAGAGACCAATTATTATTGATACGGACCCGGGAATTGACGATGCGCTTGCACTTGCAATCGCGCTATTTTCGGAGGAACTGGATGCGAAATTGATTACGACAGTAGCAGGAAACGTTTCTCTGGAAAATGTAACTTTGAATACGCTTCGTCTTTTAAATTTCTTTGGGAAAGACGTTCCGGTGGCAAAGGGAGCAGACAGACCTTTGATTGTAGACTTTGTGGATGCGTCGAATGTGCATGGAAAAACAGGAATGGAAGGATACGATTTTCCGGAGCCGAAGGAGGAATTACTTCTTTCCGAGCATGCGGTGAACGTAATGCGAAGAGTGATTATGGAGAGTGAAGAACCAATCACCCTCGTACCGATTGCGACGTTGACAAATATTGCGTTATTATTTGCAATGTATCCGGAAGTAAAAGGAAACATCAAAGAAATCGTAATGATGGGCGGTTCTGCAACAAGAGGAAACAAAGGGGTCATGTCAGAATTTAATATAGCGACAGACCCGGAGGCGGCACAGATGGTATTCCAAAGCGGCGTACCGATTGTGATGGCTGGATTGGATGTGGGACTGAAAGCGCTCGTATTGCCGGAGGATAGTGAAGAAATCAAGGGTATGGGGAAAGTAGGCGATATGGCTTATCATTTATTCAAAAAATATCGTGGGGGAAGTTTTGCGACAGGCCTTAAGATGTACGATAGCTGTGCCATTGCTTACCTGCTTTGCCCGGAGCTCTATCATGTAGAAGAAGCTTACGTAGGAGTAGAACTGCATGGAGCAATGACAACCGGATGTACGGTGGTTGATTTGAGAGGATATTTGAAGAAAGAACCGAATACGAAAGTGTGCATGGACATTGATGGAGAAAAATTCCGCAAGTGGTTTAAAGAATCCATAGCGAGATGTATTTAAGACGGATATAAGGAGGGAGAACAGAGATGTCGAATATCATCATGTATGCAACAGCGCTTCTGGCGGTTGTAATCGTTGTGGCGATGTTGATTAAGAAAATGGATATTAAAATCACATTATTCCTGATGGGAATTGTGTTGATGTTTGTTGGAGTTGCTTTGGGCGATCCGATTGGCGGTGAAGAATTTGTGTCTACCGGAATGGTATGGCTGGACCCGTTGAAGGTGATTGCGGAGCAATTTAAAGAAACGATATCCGGAGCAGGATTTATCATTTTGATTTTAGGTGGATATTCCGCTTATATGAATGCGATTAAGGCAAATAATGTGACTATCAGTGTGTTGACAAAGCCGATTGGAAAAATCAAATCGGTATATACGCTTGTACCGCTCGTATTTTTGCTAGGAAACTTGTTGTCTCTTGTTGTACCAAGTGCATCCAACCTTGCAATCATTTTACTTGCAACATTATACCCGATTCTTATTCAGTCCGGTATGAGCGCGTTGACGGCAGGAGGAATTATTGCGACAACAGCGACGATTGTTCCGACACCGCTTGGAAGCGATAACGTGGCGATTGCAGCAGAACTGGCAAAGACAAGTGAATTTGCGGGAATAACAGCAACGGATTATGTGTTCCGATATCATGCAATCGTGTCGATTCCAACTTTAATTCTGATTGCGGCAGTTCATTATTTCTGGCAGAAATATTGCGATAAGAAGTTGGCGAATGTGAAAGCAGAGATGAGTGAAATCAAGGAAATCGAAGAAGTAACAGGAGGAAAATTATACCGTACTGTATATGCACTTCTTCCGTTGCTGCCGATTTTACTGTTAATCGGTGTGTTTGCGGTTCAGAAAATTACAGGAATCCAGATAGAAATCAGCGTAGAAGTAGCGACTTTATTTTCTTTTGTGATTGCGATTATTTGTGAGTGGATTCGCAATCGAAATGGAAAAGCAACGCTGGATATGACGGAGACATTTTTTAAAGGAATGGGAAGTTCCATGCCAATCGTAGCGCTTCTTGTAGCAGGTACGGTTTTCGTAACAGGGTTAAAATCTATCGGTCTTATTGCTGCATTGCAGAGTGCGATGACAGGTATGCATAGCAGCGGTATGGGATTTGTTCTTCCGTTGGTTCTTGTAGCATTGACAGCGTTAATCGTATTGTTAAGCGGAAGCGGAACGGCATTATTCTTTGCAATGGTACCGCTTATGATTCCGTTGGCAGAGGCGGCAGGAATTTCTGTGTTAGCAGTATCCCTTCCGATGGGACTTGCAGGAAATTTATTGAGAGCAGTCTCTCCGGTGTCGGCAGTTGTCATGATTGTAGCCGGAAGTGTGAAGAAAGAGCCGTTAGAAATCGTGAAAAGAACGGCTGTTCCAATGATTGCCGGAACAATCTGTATGTTTGTACTTTCTATGGTAATGTTTTTATAATCGATAAGAAAAAAGCTTTTATTGAAGTTGCAAGATACTTTGGTAGAAGCTTTTTATTGTTTTGGTTGGAGAAATCATTTAAACTAAATGTAGATGATAAAGAAAGAAGGGATTGGGATGAGTGAGTCCAGAAATATTTTTTACCCGCAGAGTGAGATTACGACGGTTTTACTCCCGGTAACGCGAGGATGTTCTTATAATAAATGTGTTTTTTGTTCGATGTATAAGGACGAAAGCTATGAGGAAGTTCCTTTCCGGGAAATCGAGTTTGAATTGATGAATGGTGATTTTTATACGGAACGTGTATTTCTGACCGGAGCAGACCCGCTTAGTATCGGATATGAGAAAATGATACGGATTCTGCAGGCAATCCATAGATATTATCCGTACTGTGGATGTGTTGCGGCATATGCAGCGGTTCGTACCTTGAAACAATATAGTGTAGAAGAATTGAATGAATTACACGAGGCGGGACTTCGTCTCCTGTATGTGGGTTTTGAGTCTGGAAGCGATTCAGTGTTGCGTATGATTCGAAAAGGACATACGACAAAAGACGCTGTGGAAGTCGGACAAAAACTGAATGCGGCAAAGCTTTCTTTCAATTCCATTGTCATGTACGGAATTGCCGGGGAAAGTGCATCGGAGGGAAATGCGAAAGAAACTGCCGGAATGCTGAACCAGTTTGAAACAAGAAAAATCATTACCATGAACCTGACTGTATTTCATGGTACGGAAATTGCGGAGCTGGAACGGGAAGGAAAATTCAAACAGGCGGGTACGAGGGAAAAAGTGGAGGAGGTTCGTACTCTGCTTGAGAATTTAGATGTGAAAACGAATACGGAATTCGATACGACACATGCGACGAACATTGTAAAACTTCAGGGAACCTTGCCGCGGGATAAGGAACGTCTGTTGTGTAAATTAGAAGAACTTTGTACAGATTCCAATACAAGATAAAATATTGTAAGATTTCCGACACAGTTTTATAATAGAGAACGTGAAGGAGTGAAGTTATGAAAGTAAAAAAAGATAGAAGTCACTATTTATTTGACAATAAGGCGTTAACAGCTCTTATCGTTCCGCTTATCATTGAACAGTTTCTTGCGGTACTTGTCGGCATGGCAGATTCGATTATGATAGCGAACGTGGGAGAAGCGGCAGTATCGGGGGTATCTCTGGTAGACCAGGTGATGCTTCTCATCATTAATTTATTCGGCGCACTGGCAACGGGAGGCGCGGTTGTTGCCGGACAGTATCTTGGAAGGAAGCAGGAAGAGGAGGCGGATAGAGCAGCCAATCAGTTGATTTGGTTTATCACGATTCTCGCAGTAGGTGTGATGGCAGTCGTCTATATAGGAAAAGACTTGATTCTGCATGGAGTGTTCGGACAGATTGAGGCAGATGTCATGAAGCATGCGAACACATACCTTTTAATTGTAACGGCATCCATTCCGTTTATCGCGCTCTATAATGGAGGCGCCGCAATCTTCCGTACTATGGGAAACTCAAAGATTACGATGATTGTTTCCCTTATCATGAATGCGATTAACGTTATCGGAAATGCGATTTTAATCTATGGATTTCATTGCGGTACAGAAGGAGTTGCGATTCCAACACTTGTATCGCGTATGACAGCAGCCATTTTGATTACCGTTCTTCTGCTAAACGAGAAGCAGGTACTTCATTTACAAAAGACGTTAAAATACAGACCGGAAAAAGAGACGATTAAGAAAATTCTCGGAATCGGGATTCCGAATGGACTGGAAAACAGCATGTTCCAGCTTGGAAAAATTCTTGTATTGAGCCTTGTATCCACATTCGGAACATATGCGATTGCGGCAAATGCAGTAAGCAACGTGGTGGCATCTTTCCAGATTCTTCCCGGAATGGCGCTTTCCCTGGCAGTTACGACAGTCATTTCCCGGTGTGTTGGGGCGAAAGATTACGAACAGGTTTCCTATTACACGAAAAAATTGCTTGCTATTTCATATGTCTGTATTTTTATAACGAACGCAATCATTTATTTTACCTTGCCGTTTATCATGAGGGCGTATAATCTTTCCGCGAAGACGGCTCAGGTTACAGAAGAAATTTTAATTTTCCACAGTATTAGCTGTATCATAATATGGACCATCGCATTCACGTTGCCGTCTACACTTCGCGCGGCAGGAGACGCGAAAGTAAGCATGATAATCTCTGTGTTATCCATGTGGATTTTCCGAATCGGATTCAGCTATATTCTAGGAAAATATTTCGGCTGGGGCGTCTTTGGCGTATGGGTTGCCATGGTTATCGACTGGATTTTCCGAGCAATCTTATTTGTGATTCGATATTGTGGTGGAAAATGGAAAGAAATCCGAACAATTTAACAAGAGGAGGAATCAATGGGATGAAGAAGCCGATAATTGGAATTTTAGGAAACGTGTGGTTTGTAAATGAACCTGAGATACAGAATGCGCAGTATAAAATGTTTATGAATCAGACTTATATAGAAAGTGTAGAACGAAATGGCGGGATTCCAGTTCTGTTTCCACCGACCAAGGAATATGATGCGGAAGCGTTGGAACAGTTTATTGCGATGACAGATGGAATTTTGCTTCCGGGTGGAGACGATATTGCTCCCTATTTCTACGGGGAAGAGCCGCATCCTGCAACAGGATATTTCCTTTCCTGGGTGGACAAGGCACATTTGGAAGCCGCAAAGATTGCGGAAAAACTGGGGAAACCGGTACTTGGAATCTGCAGGGGAATGCAGATACTAAATATTGCGTTTGGAGGAACTCTGTATCAGGATTTACCATCACAAAAAGAAGGCGTGATGCAGCATTCCCAGAAAGCGCCACGTTGCGAAGGTTCACACTACATTATCGTGAAGGAAGATACCTTCTTAAATCAATGGACAGGGGAAACGAAGCTTCTTGTAAACAGCCATCACCATCAGGCGGTAAAGGAACTTGCGGAAGATTTCCGGGTAATTGCAGAGTCGTCCGATGGAGTCATTGAAGCGATAGAATGTGTAAAAGGAACGCCGATGATAGGAGTGCAATGGCATCCGGAAGCCTTGACAATGAGCGGAGTCAAAGAAGAAAAGAAGATATTTGAAGGATTTGTAAAATTGTGTAAAAAATAACAACCCCGAATATTCAGGTTAAATACTTGTAAAGCAGGTAAAATTATTTTATAATGTTATTCTATAAATGATAGACTAATTTATGAAATGAAAAATAAAACATGAGGAGGAAATTTTTGTGAACAACGAGACAGTAATCGTCCTTGACTTTGGCGGACAGTACAATCAGTTAATCGCAAGACGTGTAAGAGAATGCAACGTATATTGTGAGGTACATCCTTATACATTAAGTCTTGAGAAAATAAAAGAAATGAATCCGAAAGGAATCATTTTCACAGGCGGACCGAACAGCGTATATGACGAGGCTTCACCGCGTTATGAAAGAGCTATCCTTGAACTCGGAATCCCGGTTCTCGGAATCTGCTATGGTTCTCAGTTGATGGCATATTTATTAGGAGGAGAAGTAGCAACAGCTCCTGTAAGCGAATACGGAAAAACAGAAGTTTCTGTAGATGCATCTTCTAAATTATTCGACGGTGTAGCAGAATCCACAATCTGTTGGATGAGCCATACAGACTATATTGCAAAAGCTCCGGAAGGATTTAAAATCACAGCAACAACACCAGTTTGCCCGGTAGCTGCAATGGAAAATGAAGAAGCAAAACTTTATGCAGTACAGTTCCATCCGGAAGTGCTTCATACACAGGAAGGCTCCAAAATGCTTCACAATTTCTTATACAATGTATGTGAATGTACAGGAGATTGGAAGATGGATTCTTTCGTGGAGAAATCTATCGAAGCAATCCGCGAAAAAGTAGGAGACGGTAAAGTGCTTTGTGCCCTTTCCGGTGGAGTAGATTCATCTGTAGCAGCCGTTCTTCTTTCCAAAGCAGTCGGAAAACAGCTTACATGTGTATTCGTAGACCACGGTCTTCTTCGTAAAAACGAAGGCGACGAAGTAGAAGAAGTATTCGGACCAAACGGAAACTATGACTTGAACTTCATTCGTGTAAACGCACAGGAAAGATTCTATAATAAATTAGCCGGCAAGACAGAACCGGAAGAAAAACGTAAAATTATCGGCGAAGAATTCATCCGCGTATTTGAAGAAGAAGCAAAGAAAATCGGCGCCGTAGACTTCCTCGTACAGGGAACGATTTATCCGGACGTTATCGAAAGCGGTCTTGGAAAATCAGCGATAATTAAGAGCCACCACAACGTAGGAGGACTTCCTGACTACGTAGATTTCAAAGAAATCATTGAACCACTCCGCGACCTCTTCAAAGATGAAGTAAGAAAAGCCGGACTTGAGCTTGGCATTCCTGAATACCTTGTATACAGACAGCCATTCCCGGGACCGGGACTTGCAGTTCGTATCATCGGTGAAGTAACAGCCGAGAAGGTAAAAATCGTGCAGGATGCAGATGCAATCTACCGCGAAGAAATTGAAAAAGCAGGATTATCCCGTAATATCGGACAGTACTTCGCAGCGCTTACTAACATGCGTTCCGTAGGTGTCATGGGTGATTTCAGAACTTACGATTACGCAATTGCACTCCGCGCTGTTATGACAAGCGACTTCATGACAGCTGAAGCAGCAGAGATTCCATGGGAAGTTCTTAGCAAGGTAACAACAAGAATTGTAAATGAAGTAAAACATGTGAATAGAGTACTCTATGATTGTACAGGAAAACCACCTGCAACGATTGAATTTGAGTAGCGGACTAAATTGCGAAAAAGCCCATAAATAAAGGCTTTGCGGGCTGTCTGGATGTTCCAGTGGAGTGCAAATGGAGTTAAAAAAATTTTTTTTCTTTGTTTTCTTTCCGGAGTTATCTGAGATTTTCGCAAAAAGTAACTATGCTCAGAAAATATAATTAGTGTGAATATGAAGAACAGTTTGTTTTGATGGAAATATTTTCCGTCAGGGCAGACTGTTTTTTTATACCCTTTTTCAATGATATAAACTCCATGATTCAGAGATAACACATATGGAACTGTAAAATTAAAATAATTTGCTAAATTTCGGAAAATGGTGTCCGATTTGGCATCTGCCAGTACAGAGTATATGAAGAGATAAATATTCAAAATACAGGAGGTACTGATTATGCAGAACAAATTATTTTTAAAGGCAGCTGATATATGTGAACTTCTGGAGGTAAAACAGACATCGGCTTATGAGATCATTGGCAATCTGAATAAGGAGCTGGAAGAACAGGGATATTTGACGCTTAGAGGAAAAGTTCCGACAAAGTATTTTGTGAAGCGTTTCTACGGGGTAGAAGATACCTGTGAGATTCCACAGGAAGAAGGAAAGGAATGGTTTCATGCGTAAAAGAAAAATGTATTTATCAGTGGAAGACATTGCCGAACTCTTTGAGTTATCAGTTTCTTTTGCTTACCGGATGGTGGAAAGAATGAATGCAGATCTGGCAAGTAAGAACTATTATGTGATTCTCGGTCGGGTACCAACCCGTTATGTAGAGAACAAGATCTATGGTCTGGAACATGTTGAGCAATATTTGAAAGAGGATAAAGCGATATGAGTATGGTGCAGGAAAAAATGTATATGGATGTGGATGATGTGTGTGCAATTCTTGGTGTTTCTAAAGCATATGCCTACAATTTGATGCGAGAGTACAACAAGGAGTTGAAAGCAAAAGGCTATATTGTAGTAGCTGGAAAAATCTCTACCAAATTTTTGGCAGAAAAGATTTATGGAATGAAGGTTGAGGATTAGCAATGAGTGTTTACAAAGAAGGAAAGAACTGGAAAGTTCAGGTCTATTATAAAGACTGGCAGGGCAACCAAAAGAGAAAACAAAAACGAGGATTCCGAACCAAAGGTGAAGCAAAAGAGTGGGAGCGAGACTTCCTTCAGCAACAGAGCCAGGGTGTGGATATCGAATTCGGGAACTTCCTGGAAATCTATTATAAGGATATGGATGTCAGACTTCGGGAACACACCATGTATACAAAGCGTTACATTATTGACTTGAAGATCAGACCGTATTTTGAGAAAAAGATTCTTAGTGAGATTACGGTGGCAGATGTACGTGCATGGCAAAATGAGTTGTTGATGTATAAGGATAAGAATGGAAAAGGCTATTCGCAGACGTATTTGAAAACAATCAACTGTCAGCTGACGGCGATCTTCAACTATGCTATCCGATATTATAACCTGCAGGATAATCCCTGCAGGAAGGCAGGAGCGATAGGAAAGAGCAAAGGAGAACCGAAGGACTTTTGGATGCAGGAAGAGTTCAATGATTTTCTGGAGACAGTAGGTGATAAACCGGAGACAAGAATGGCGTTCCTTCTGTTGTACTGGACCGGAATGCGTATCGGTGAATTGCTTGCCCTTACTTATGACGACATTAATCTTGAAGAGAAGACCATCTCCATTACGAAATCTTATCAGCGATTAAAAGGAAAAGATGTGATAACACAGCCGAAAACACCGAAAAGTATCCGGATTATAACCATGCCGGATTTTCTGGCGGATGAGTTCCGAGAGTATTGTAGCCATCTGTATGGAATTATGAAAAATGAGCGTTTGTTTCACTTTACAAAATCCCATATGGAGCATTGTATGGCGGCTGGAATTGAAAAATCAGGTGTAAAAAGGATTCGTTTGCATGATCTCCGCCATTCCCATGCCAGTATGCTGGTTGATATGGGGGTGGCTCCATTGGAGATTGCAGAACGCCTTGGACATGAAAAGGTGGAAACCACGTTGAATACTTATTCACATCTGTATCCGTCCACACAGAGTAAATTAGCAGGTTTGCTGGATAAGAAACATGAGGAAGAGCCTATTGTTTCTTGCCATTGCAAGTATGGCAAACAACTGCAAAACAGGAGAATGTCAAAAGAACAGTAGGCAGTCGGATAGCTTCATAGTACTGAAGAAGTTGGGTAATGCCAACGGAGGAAAGGGAGCTACATAATAATGGTCTTTCTGAGGACACATCAACCGTACTCAGGGACGGAGGTATTGATGGAAACGAAATTAGAAAGAATAGCAGAAATATCGGCAAATTCGCCGAGACCAGAGTTCACATCGTTGTATCATCTAATCAATAAAGAAATGCTTTTGCAATGTCACAAAGAATTAGACGGAAACAAAGCAGTCGGTGTTGATGAGATTACTAAGAAAGAGTACGGGAGAAATCTGGAGCAAAACATAGATGACTTGGTAGAAAGACTGAAAAGAAAATCATACAAACCACAGCCATCAATTAGGGTATATATCCCTAAAAGCAATTAAGAAAAAGAATGTTGGTCAAAATGTAATCATTGTTGGTGGAGGATTAACCGGTTGTGAAATCGCTTATGATTTATATTTGCAGGGGAAAAATCCAATCATCATCGAAATGAAAAAAGATCTTATTGCTGTCCCAGGGGTATTTCTCGCAAATAGCTCATACCTTCGTGACTTCTTCAAATTACATGAAGTTCCAGTTTATCTGGAAACAGCTGTGGATTCTATTACAGAAGAAGGTGTTATTATTAAACGTAAAGATGGCAGCAAAGAAGTTATTCAAGGTGATGATGTGATTATGTCTGTTGGTTATCTTCCATCACCACTTGAGAATAGTGGAAAGTTACCACTTGTTGGTGACTGCAAAAAGGTTGGAAATCTTCGTACGGTTATTTGGGGTGCGTGGGATGTTGCAATGAATTTTTAATTAACTGAAAACACAGAGAGCTTCTCAGTATTAGAAAACTGCTATGAGAAGCTCTCTGTGTTGTTGTAAAAGGGGTTGTTTTTAGATATAATGATTGTAGTGTTGCAGATGGGGGCAATAAAGATGAATAGAACAAAACATGAAATTATTGTAGCATTTTGGCAGTTGTTAGAGAAAAAGCCATATAATAAAATTACGGTACAAGATATTGTAGATCATTGCCATGTAAACAGAAATACATTTTATTATCATTTTCAAGATATTCCATCTCTTACGGAATGGTCAGTTGAAACATGGTCAGATGAGGTTATTAAGAATCAAGTAGTCTTTGAATCCTTAGAACACTGTATAATCTATATGGCAGAAGAATGTATGAAAAGGAAAAAAGCGTTATTACATCTGTATCGTTCTTCCAAAAAAGATTATTTTTTGGGATATCTAAATAAAGTAGGTAATCATGTTATCTGTACATATATAGAAAACAGAACCGGAAATATGTCGCTTATTGAAAATAAAGCAGAATGTTTGATAAGGTATTATAAATGTATATTAATAGGGATCATACTTGACTGGATGGAGAATGATGCATCATATGATCTTATTGAATTCTGCCAAGAATCTTGTGAACTGTTTTCCGGTTCTGGTGAAAAGGCATTACTTAAATGCATAATTCCTCAGGATAAGTGCTGATGCCCATTCCAAAAGCATTTGGCCCAGTGTGACAGGTGATGCTGAATGTTAATGGATCATATTGGAGAGGGGCATCAGCAAACACCTGTATTGCTGAAAGATACCATTCCTTGGCATCTTTCTCATCTGAAAAACTTCCTGTAATTCCAATTCTTAATTTTCTTCCCTGTGTCAAATAGTCAAGGCTTTTTTCTTTCATTATTTTGATAAGTTGTTTTTGACATTTCTTATTACCACGCATTTTAGCATAGGAATCAATTTTCTCCCCTTGAATAGTCAAAAGCGGTTTTATATTCAAAACAGATGCTATAGCGGCAGCACCTGGGGTGAGTCGTCCCCCTCGTTTTAAATATTCGATATCATCTACCCCAACAAAAATAATGGATTGAAAGGCATTTCTTTCTAAGATCTCCTTGATTGAAGCAGCAGAGAAGCCTTGATTTTTGAGTGCAACAGCATCCATGACCGCATGTCTTTGTGTGACTGAAATACGGTGTGCATCTACTACATATACGGCGCCGTTATAATCCTCAGAGAGCATACAGGCAGTTTGGTAAGAGCTGCTTAATCCGCTGGACATCGGAATGTAAATGATATCATCATATTTGCTTTCTAATAGTTTGTCCCACATTGTTTCCAAATCAGTGGGTGCAGGCTGTGAAGTTGTAACATGATCTTTATCCATTAAATGCTGTAAAAGTTCAGAATACGAAATATCCAATCCTTCATAGAATGAAATTTCATTTATTAGAATAGGCATAGGAATGATATGAATATTCAATGTCTCAGCTTCATCAACTGCTATACCACAGTTACTATCTGTTACAATGGCTGTTGCCATTTTCCTCATCTCCCTCTTTTATAATTTCTCTTTCACTATATTTTATAATAGTTGCTTATTATACTCCATAGTCAAATATTAGGCAGATATCCAAAAAATGAACAAAAGAAAAGAAACGTCCAATTTTTGGATAATCACCCCTATTTTGTCCATTGCCGAAATCTTCTGTTTCAATTAAATTAATGGATATACGGGAGGTGAGAAAAATTTGATACAACTAAAGGCAGCAAAAATGGGGTATATTTTAATTTCTATAGCTTTTTATATTTACGGGTTTTGCTGTATTATTTGTCCTGATGTGATGGAAAAAAATGGTAGATTAGCAGCGGGAATCCTTTTGATGGCATATGGAATTATAAAAATAATTGGATATTTTTCAAAAGATCTTTATTGCCTTGCTTTTCAATATGATTTTGCATGTGGTGTTTTTTTAATCGTGTTGGGAATGATTGTGCTTTGTATCAAAAATTATAAAGATGGTTATCTGTTGGCGGGATTAGGGATTTTTATTCTTCTTGATAGTCTTCTAGCTGTCCAGACATCGTTTGATGCAAAAAGATTTGGAATGACAGAGTGGAAATGGATTTTGCTATTATCAGTATTATCTGGAATCCTGGGCACAGTAACTTTGCTATGTAAGACAATGATTCTTGCCGGGAGTGCATTATTGGCAGAAGGTGGAATGAGACATTACATAGTTCATTGTACTGTTAAGACAGATTCGTAAATGTTATGGATAGTTTTATATACTAGAAATTCAAATGAATGGGAGGACAATAAAATGAATGCAGGAAACACATTAAAGAAACTGGGGATTGAAAAGACTTTTGATTATATTTATAAAGATCCAGACAAGCATATGCCGAAGATGATGGACTGGGCAGATAAGTTTGCAGATGGAGAATTCGTTACACAGAGACGGATGATCCGTGAAGCAATCACGAATCCAGAACATCCATATTACGAATATATTCGCCGTCTTTTCAAGGAAGTTGATCCCAATGTAACAAAGACGCTGGCAGTAAACTTCTTTATTAATTCGGCACTGGTTGGATGGAAAAAAGAAGAAGAATTGAGGGCAAAATATAACTGCAATATTCCATGGGCAATCCTTCTGGATCCGACATCTGCCTGCAATCTTCACTGTACCGGGTGCTGGGCCGCAGAGTATGGTCATAAATTAAATCTGACTTATGATGAAATTGATGACATTATTCGCCAAGGTAAAGAACTGGGTGTATATTTATATATCTATACAGGTGGAGAACCATTAGTACGTAAGAAAGACCTGATCCGTCTCTGCGAAAAGCATTCAGATTGTGTATTCCTCTGCTTCACTAATGCAACACTGATCGATGAAGAATTTGCAGATGAGATGCTTAGAGTTGGAAACTTTGTTCCAGCCATTTCTTTGGAAGGATTTGAAGAAGCTACGGATGGACGACGTGGCGATGGGGTTTACAAGAAAGTACGCAAGGCCATGGAACTTCTTCGAAGCAAAAAATTGGTATATGGTATTTCATGCTGTTACACCAGTATGAATTATGATTCTATTGCCTCAGAAGAATTTTATGATTCTTTGATTGAAATGGGGGCATATTTCGTATGGTATTTTCATTATATGCCGGTTGGAAATGATGCGGCGCCTGAATTGCTTCCAACACCAGAACAGCGTATGGGAGTTTACGAAAAAATCCGTAAGTATCGTGCGACAAAACCCTTGTTCGCAATGGATTTCCAGAACGATGCGGAATATGTCGGAGGATGTATCGCAGGCGGTCATCGTTACTTACATATCAATGCAAATGGAGATATCGACCCATGTGTATTTATCCACTATTCTGATTCAAATATCAGAGAAAAGTCATTGCTGGAAACACTTCGTTCTCCAATGATGATGGCTTATCATGATAATCAGCCATTCAATGACAATATGCTTCGTCCATGCCCAATGCTGGAAAATCCGGAAAAACTTCGTGCTATGGTTGAAAAAGCAGGGGCACATTCCACCGACCTGCAATCTCCAGAAACTGCAGATCATCTATGCTCAAAATGTGATCAGTATGCAAGAAACTGGCAGCCAGTTGCAGATAGACTCTGGAAAGAGAATAGAGCTAAACGTGAGCATAAGAAATAATTACAGCATTTCATTTACAACGGAAAGGTTTCTGTAAAAGAGGGGAAAGGAATATAATCTGTTGAATTAAATAGATTGTGTTTCTTTCCTTTTATATTATTAAATTTGCTAGTATTAATGTTGTTGAAGAAGATGAAGAAAATGAAAAACAAAAAAAGAATTGTTCCGATTGTAGCAATGGTAATTATGTGTATTGTATTTGCTATCATTGTAAGAAAATCAGGCGAACCATTATCGGTAGACACTAT
>OFMK01001088.1_pt1 | contig 22040 bp, 22 predicted proteins | sample 1541781 | NCBI WGS metagenome assembly OFMK01 (sample SAMN04209250, study PRJEB22552) | human gut metagenome | biome: gut; material: feces | host: Homo sapiens | place: USA: Oklahoma
GCGAACAGCACCGCCCTTCTTGTTGGGCTGCACCAGCACCGTATCCCTGTTGACCTGATCCTGTTTGCGGATACGGGCGGTGAGCATCCCCATACCTACGCCTATCTGGATATTATGGATCGCTGGCTGAAGGATCACGGTATGCCGGAGATCACACGGGTCTATAAGACCACGAAGGACGGCAGGCGGCTGACCTTGGAGGATGAATGTCTGAAAAGCGGTACGCTGCCCTCTATCGCCTACGGCTTCAAGCGGTGTTCTCTGAAACACAAGATCGGACCGCAGGAAAAGTTCTGCAACAACTATCCTCCATGCCGTGAGGTTTGGGCCAGCGGGAAAAAGGTGGTCAAGTTCATCGGCTATGACGCTGGCGAACACTATCGCAGCGACAAGGTCCTTCTGCGTGATCTGGCAGACCCAAAGTACAGCAAATGGTATCCCCTGATGGAATGGGGCTGGGACCGGGAGGCGTGTGTCCGGGCAATCGAGGCGGCGGGCCTGCCGCAGCCGGGAAAGTCCTCCTGCTTTTTCTGCCCCAGTATGAAAGCGGAGGAGATCATCGACCTGCGGGAGCGTTACCCGGAGCTGTTCCGGCGCGCGCTGGCATTGGAGGATAACGCACGGGCCAACCTGAAAACCGTTCGGGGGCTTGGACGCAACTATTCATGGAAAGAACGATTTGGAAAGGAGCAATGCAATCATGGCAACGACTGAGAAGATCCGCAAGGATATTGAGAAAACGAGGGAAAAGATCGCCGAGCAGCAGAAGCGCCTCCGCGCGCTGGAAGCCCAGCTCACGGAGGAGGAGAACCTGGAGATCGTCCGCATGGTGAAGGCTGTCCGCATGGACAACAGGGAGCTGACCGCCTTCCTGCGCGCCTATGCCAGCGGCATGATCGCCCTGCCGGACGGGCTGATGGAGACAGAGGAAAGCGAGGGTGCGGAAGATGAAGCATAACAGAGCTTTTCGCCGTTTCACCGCCGTGTTCCTGGCGCTTTTCTGCATGGCGGCCACCTCCACCGTGGCCTTCGCAGGCGGCGGGGACGGCGAGCCCTACTACACCGGGGAGGAGACCACGGGCGGCTATGAGCCCCAGCCCCTGACCCCGGAGGGCAACATGACCCTGGTGGACGATATCGCCGGTGAGAGCGCCGGGGACAAGCAGTTCATCACCGTGGTCACAAAAGGCGGCAACTATTTCTACATCATCATCGACCGGGCGGAGGACGGCGAGAACACCGTCCACTTTCTCAACCAGGTAGACGAGCGCGACCTGCTGGCCCTGATGGACGAGGAGACGCCCGCCGCCCCGGTGTGTACCTGTAAGGAAAAATGCGCGGCTGGCGCGGTGGATACCTCCTGTTCTGTCTGCAAGACCAACCTCTCCGAGTGTGCGGGCAGGGAGAAGGTCAGGGAGCCGGAGCCGGAACCGGAGCAGCCGAAGAAAAAGAGTGGCAGCGGCCTGCTGGCCGTGGTGGCGCTGCTGGTGCTTGCAGGCGGCGGAGCCTTTGCCTATGTGAAGTTCATCAAGCCGAACCGCAGCAGCGTGAAGGTCAGCGCCGATCCCGACGAGTACGATTTCCCCGACGAGGAGTATATCAACGAGGACGAGCCTGCGGAGACTGAAACGGAGGCGGAGCATGAGTAAGCTGATTATCACAGAAAAACCGAGTGTGGCAAAATCTATCGCGTCGGCCCTGGGTGCTTCATCCAGGGCCGATGGCTTTTATGAGGGCAATAACCTTCTTGTGTCCTGGTGCGTGGGGCACCTGGTATCCCCGCTGGACGCGGGCGGCTATGACGAACGCTTCAAAAAATGGCGGTATGAGGATCTGCCCATCCTGCCGGAGCCCTTCCGCTACGCCCCCATCCCCGGCAAGGAGGCGGCTTTGGACAATGTGAAGCGCCTCATGGCGCGGGAGGACGTAACGGAGATCGTCAACGCCTGCGACGCCGGGCGTGAAGGTGAACTGATCTTCCGTCTGGTGTATGAAATGGCCGGCTGCCGCAAGCCGGTCCTCCGGCTTTGGATCTCGTCCATGGAGGACAGCGCCATCCGGGAGGGCTTTTCCGAGCTGCGCCCCGGCGTGGAATATGACAGCCTCTATCAGTCTGCCCTCTGCCGCCAAAGGGCTGACTGGCTGGTGGGGATCAACGCCACGCGGCTTTTCTCCGTTCTCTATCACCGCACCCTGAATGTGGGCCGTGTTCAGACGCCCACCTTGTCCCTGCTGGCGGCGCGGGACGCGAAGATCGCGCTGTTCCAGAAGGAGAAGTATCATCATGTGCGCCTGACGCTGGCCGGCGCGGAGGCGGTGTCGGAGAGATTCACCGATCCAGCGGAGGCGGAGCAGGCGGCGGCCATGTGCAAGGGCGCGGCCGTCACCTGTACCTCCGTCACCTGTGAGCAGAAGAAGGAACCGCCTCCGAATCTCTATGACCTCACCACCTTGCAGCGTGAGGCAAACCGGCTGCTTGGCTACACGGCGAAGCAGACCCTTGACTACGCTCAGAGCCTCTATGAAAAAAAGCTGCTGACCTATCCCCGCACGGACAGCCGGTATCTGACCTCCGATATGGCGGAAACGGCCTCCTGTGTGATCCACCTGGCGGCGAAGCTGCCGCCCTTTGATAAAATCAGCAATTTCTATCCGCTGGTGGAGGCCATGGTCTCCAACAAGGACGTATCCGACCACCACGCCATCATCCCAACATTGGAGATCGAGAAAGCGGATATCCCCGCCCTGTCCCTGGGCGAGCGTGAGCTGCTTCTTCTGGTCTGCTGCCGTCTGCTGTGCGCATCGGCGGAGCCCAATGTGTATGAGGCGGTCACGGCCACCTTCGACTGCGGCGGTCATCCCTTCACCGCAAAGGGCAAGCGCATCCTCTCCGAAGGTTGGCGGGAGATCGACCGCATTTTCCGTGCCTTCTTGAAGGAAAAGCCTGCGGATGGGGACGGCGATACGCTCCCGGACTTCACCGAAGGGCAGACCTTTGACGGCGCGGAGGTTTCCGTCACCGAGCATTTCACCCAGCCGCCGAAGCCATACACGGAGGATACGCTGCTGTCGGCCATGGAGCACGCGGGGAAAGACGACATTCCCGATGAAGCCGAGCGGAAAGGGCTGGGAACTCCCGCTACCCGTGCCGCCATTATCGAAAAGCTGGTGGCAGCCGGATTTGTGGAACGTAAGGGCAGGGGCCTGATCCCCACAAAAGCGGGTATCAACCTTGTCACGGTCCTGCCGGAGCCGCTGACCTCTCCCATGCTGACGGCGGAGTGGGAGCAGAAATTGACGGAGATCGCAAAGGGCGGCGCTGACCCGGACGCCTTTATGGATGGCATCCGGAATATGGTCCGGGAGATCGTGTCTACCTATTCCTGCATTTCTGAGGACGGCAAAAAGCTGTTTGCCCCGGAGAAGGAAGTGATCGGTGCCTGCCCCCGCTGCGGTCAGCCGGTCTATGAGGGGAAGAAAAACTTTGCCTGTTCGGATCGGTCCTGCGGTTTCGTCCTCTGGAAAAATGACCGCTTCTGGACGAGCCGTAAGAAGGAGCTGACAAAAAAGATGGCGGCGGACCTTCTGAAAAAGGGCCGCACCAACGTCAAGGGAATGTGGTCTGAGAAGAAACAGACCGCCTACGACGCCGCCGTGATCCTCTGCGACACGGGCGGCAGGTACATCGATTTCAAGCTGGAATTTCCCAAAAATAAGCGAAGCTGAAGGAGGAGCGTATATGCCGGATTACAGTTACAACAAGGACTATCCCTTTGCCGCCTTTATCACCAATCTGGGCAAATATAACGAGGGCGAGCTTGTGGGCGAGTGGGTGAAGTTCCCTACCACCGCCGAGGAGATGAAGGAGGTATTCAAGCGCATCGGCATCGGCCAGAAGGACGACTTCGGACAGCCCTACGAGGAATGGTTCATCACGGACTATGACTGCTATGTGGACGGCCTCTATGACAAGCTGGGCGAATACGAAAATCTGGACGAGCTGAATTATCTGGCCTCCAAGCTGGATGAAATGGATCAGGGCGAATACGCGCAGTTTCAGGCCGGTATGGAAATGGGCGACCATTGCGGCAGCCTGCAGGAGATCATCAACCTGACGGAAAATCTGGACTGCTATGAGATTTACCCCAATATTGAGGATTATGACGATCTGGGACGGTATTACATCGAGGAACTGGACGCCATGCAGGTACCGGAGCATCTGCAAAACTACATCGACTATGAGGCCTACGGCCGGGATGTGGCGATGGACGAAAACGGCAGCTTTACGGATCAGGGCTATGTGCGGGATACGGGGGATCGCTTCTGCGAGTATTACGATGGCGAGCGCGGCAGCATCCCCGACGAATACCGGGTGATGACCTTTCAGGACGATCTTCCCGAAGAAGAAAAATCCGAGTGGGCCATGGATATCGCCTTTGACTTGGACGAGTTTTTCCGTCAGAACGATCCGCAGTACGCGGCGGAGCACCCGGAGGCGCACGCCGCAAAGGAAGCGATTTACGAAAATCTGATGGCCGGGCGTATTTCCGCTTTAGAGGAAAAGCTGGCGGCGCTGGGCCAGACGCAGGAGGACCATCTTCCCTCCGAGATCGAAAAGTTCAAGGACGCCACGGGCTACGAGGAATTTCTTGATTTTGACCCGGCGGAGGTCAAGGCGGCTTTGGAGGATCCGGGCAAATCCCGTGTGGATGAAATGTTAGCCTTTGCGGAAAAGGCGGAACGGGAGTACGCGGCGGAGGCCGCCGCCTATGTGCAGACCCCCGCTGCTATCGTGGAGCAGGCGCGGGCCGTTCAAGATCGGGCTGCGGAAAACAGCTTTTCCATTTATCAGCTCAAGGGCGGCAATGAAACGCTGGACTATCGCTTTGAACCGCTGGACAGCATCCACCGCAACGGCCTTTCCGTGAAGCCGGAAAACTATGAGCTGGTCTATGAAGCGCCGCTGACGGAAAAGGACAACCTTGAAAGCATTTATACGCGGTTCAATGTGGATCGTCCGGCAGATTTCACCGGGCACTCCCTGTCGGTATCGGATATCGTGGTGCTGCATCAGGACGGGAAGGATACCGCCCATTACTGCGACCGCGCTGGCTTTTCCGAAGTGCCGGAGTTTTTGCAGCCGGCGCAGAAAAGCCGCGAGATCACCGAGCGCATCCAGACACCCAGGGGCAGCTTCTATCTCTGCGGCATGACAAGGGAGCAGATGGAGGCAGACGGATACGGTTTTCATCACGCCTCTGAGGATGGAAAATATCTCATTATGGCAAATGGGACCCAGGCGTATGCGGTCAGAGCTGATGCGCCGGAAAAGGACAATCCCCTCCGTACCGCTGAAATGACGCTGGAGGACGACTACGGCATGATCGACGGCGTTATCAACAACGGCAGACGGGGCGAGGAGCTGGAGAAGGCCAGGGAGCACGCGGAGCGGACGCAGCCGGAGAAAAAGCCCTCCATCCGGGAACGGCTGGCGGCGGCAAAGCAGGAGTGCGCGAAGCAGCAGGCCAGGCCTGCCCCGGAGAAGAAGCCCCCGGAGCTGGGGGAACGATGAGCCGGGGCGTGAAGTGGCGGCTGGAATGGGCCTTCTTCCTGGGAGAGAATGGCAGGCGGCAGTACAACCGGCTCTGCAAGGGCTGCGTCCATCCCTGCAAGCAGAGCTTCCGGGCGGTGGTGTTGGACTGCCCGCACTTCCAGTCCCAGTGCGTGAAAAAAGGCGTGGATAAGGGTGGGAAACGGGCAAAATAGTCCTCCGTGGCGGCGTTTTCAGATCATGCCCTTATGATTTCCTATCCGCGCTTTTCTCCGCGCTCCTGCGGCGAAAAAACAGACGCTTTTGACACTTTCCGATATGCGCCCATAGCGAAAGCGGGGACGCGGCCTTCGGTATATCCGTTGGCTGCGTCCCCGCTTCTTTTTTTGCTTATTTCTCGTCCTCGTTGGGCTTGTCCGCTTCCGCCACGCCCTCGATCACATCCGTCACCACGGCGTTGAGCTGGGCGGCGTTCTGCGCTGTGACGGCGGGCCGCCCGGTGTCCGCTTCGATGGCGCGCCGCGCGTCTCCCGCCACCTTGCCGCCGCGCCGGGCGACGATCCGGCTTTCCTCAAAGCCCTCCGGTCGGTGGGCCTTGGAAAGCTCCGTGGTCGTGGTTTCGGCCAGCATGTTCAGCACGATCTCCAATGTGCTCATGTTGTCCCGGAGGTTTTCCTTTTTGAGACCTTTCAGGTTTTTGTATTGCCGGGTGGTCATGCCGGACCAGGCCTTTGTGATCTCGTCGGTGAGGATGGCATATTCCCGGCCCTGCTCCACGCCCCGCGCCTGCCATTCGGCGGTGAGCTCGTTGCGGACGCGGATGGAGAGGATGCGCTGGTGGATCCAGTCCTCGGAGTAGCCCTTCTTCAAATAGGTCTCCAGCGCCCGGTCGATGGCCTGTTCCGGGTCGATGGTCTCCTCGATGCGCTCACGGCCAACCTGTGCCAGCCAACGCTTGAAGGGCTCTGCCTTGGGCGACGGGATGGACTGGATGATGCGCAGGATGCCCTCGGTATTGGCGGCCTGCACCTTTCTTTGCTTGCCGTCCGCGGCGAGCATTTGAACCGGGGTACAAATTGTACCCCAGTTGGCCGACAACTGCGGATCGCGGGTACGCATCTTCTTGATGTACTGCTTGGGGTCAGTGCTTTCCGACAGGACCGCTACAACGTCCTGCACGGAGAAATACCATTCTTCCTTTTCCTCGTCCCAGGCGGTACGGATCTTTCTATCTTCAAAAAGCTGGATGGAGTTATTTTCGTCCATGGGCTTTTCCCTCCTTCGATGGGCTATTCCCATTCTACCATGAAATGATGATTTTTTCTATCAGGGAACGCGATTTTTGCGGCAGCAGCAGTCGTAGGCGCTGTGGGACTGTGGGCAAACGGCCAAGCCGGGCGGCGCTGTGGGAAAGCGGTTTGCCGTCCTGTGGGAAAGGCCTGTCCTTTTCCATTAGGCGGTGAATGGCTTTTCCATCGGCAAAGCGGCCGTTTTCCACATTTCCATAGCGCGGGCCTAATCCTCGGTGATGATACACGCACAGCCCGCCGTCAGCAGGCGGTACAGCGTCAGCGGCACATACCACGCCGCCACCAGCAGCCGCCAGACAAGGACGCAGCCGCCGATAAGGCCGGCAAAGACGAAGTTCAGAAGGAACAGGGCGATCCCGCCGCCCAGAGAGCCGCCGCCCGGTATGATCCAGAGCCGCAGCCGCCAGATCCCAAACGGCAGCCCGCAGAGGATCCAGAGCCAGAGATAATCCAGTTCCCCGTTCTTTACGCAGGCGGAGCGGAAGATGCAGTACAGCAGCGCGGCCGACGCCGCCGGCAGGATGGTCTTGCGGAAAAAGTCCTTTAAGGCCTCGCCTCTTGTCATGGGGTTCGCCTCCTTCAAAATCGTTTGTATCTTCATTATATCTGACGTTTCGGCAAAAGCCCAGGGGAAAACGCAGATCGCGGCAAAAAGTTTGTCTCATGGGTCATTCCAGCTCCATATCCTTCTGCCGTGCCGGCGCCTGCCGGGGCGGGGAGAGGAACTCCTCCACGTTCCGGCGCACGGCGGCGTAGTCCTGCTCCTCCCGCCGCGCCTTCTGACGCTCGGCGGTCAGCGCCGCCCTCCGGGCGGTGAGCGCGTCCATTTCCGCCTGCATCCGCTCCGTGGCAGGCAGCGGAACCGCGCCCAGGCGCTTACACTCTCTGGCGGCGGCCTCAAAAAGAATGATCTCCCGCTCATAGCCACGCAGGAACTTCTCTTTGTCCTTCGACGCCTGATAACGGTCGTAGATTGGCTTGAGCTGACGGTAGGCGGCGACGTGCTTCATTTTCAGCGTCAGCTCCTCAATCCGCGCCCCGGTCTCCCGCAGCTCCGCTTTCAGCCGGGCGGCGGAGGCGGACGCCGCCTCGCAGCGCTCTGTCAGCTCCTCCATGCTGCCGATGCCGTGTTCCGTCAGGAAGTTGCTGGTCTCGGCGATGCGTTTCAGATTCTCGATGGTCGCCCAATGGCGGTAGCCCTCGCTCTGCTGCGCCTTGATGTTGTTCTGAATATCAATGAGCAGGCTGACCCTGCCTCCGCGCTGTTTTGGCTGGCAGGAGGGTCTGGCGCGTCCGGCCATCCGTGCGGTCAGGGCGTCCTCGGCATAATCCGCGCCCAGGGTCTTTAGTCTTGTGAACCGCTCCTGTCCCGGCGCTCTGGCGGAAATGTATTTGCCCCGCTTGAGCGCATAGCCCTCCCGCTGCAACCGCACCAGCAGCTCCTCTAAATCATGGCAGCCGGGCAGCAGCCGGTCGATGGCGGCGCGCAGCTTCGCCTTATAGCTGGTGCCGGCTCGCTCCGCCTGATGCTCAATATAGCTTTTGCCCCTGTCCTGGCCGGGAACGATGACGGACAGGCCGTGTTCCTTGCAGATCCGGTCGCTGGTACGGCGGATGAAGTGATAGCTGCGCTTGTTGGAATGGTAGTGCTTATGATCCGCAAAGCTGACGGCATTGAAAATCAGGTGGTTATGAACATGATCCCGGTCTATGTGGGTGGTCAAGACAAACTCATACCTGCCGCCCAGGATCTCCCTTGCCAGCTCCATGCCGATCTCATGGGCCTGCTCCGGCGTGACCTCCCCAGGCTGGAACGCTTGGATCAGGTGGCGGCCCAGGTTCGTCCCCTTGTCGATGGCGTGGCGGCGGGTCCAGGCAAATTCGATATCCGCGGTCTCGGCGGCGCAGCCATAGGCGGAGACCAGCAGCTTTCCATCCGTCTTTTCCGGGTTACAGATATAGTCAATGGCTGCCTTTAGCGTTGACTTGATAGGATGCGTCTTTGTAACTGCCATATCTCATCCAGCCTCTCTTGTATCTCCCGCATATCCGCTTTGTACGTGCCGCCTCCTGCGTTGACCCGCTTGGCGATCTGGTTGATGTTCCGGCCGATGGCGGACAGGGCGGCGTTCATCCGCTTGATATCCGTGGTGTCAAGCTGGATGATATACCCGTCTATCGCCATCTTCCGTAGATACGCGCCGTACCGCCGTGTGGGAAGCTGCGCCATCTTTTCATCTATGAGCCGTTTTTCCTCCTCCGTCACATAGAACTTCATCTGGATATTTCGCTTTCGGTTCGCCATGGGCAGCCTCCATTTCTCGTAAGGGTCTGGGATATCTCAGCAAGCCGTTTTGACTGTTCGGGCAAGGGACCTGAACAGCGCAAAATCCGCAAGCGGGTACTCGCTTGCTGTGCTTGCTGACTACTTCGTACCCCCGTATTTCCTCCTCTACCCATACTACAATCCAAACAGGGCGTTTTGGCCAGATTTCGGAGGATTTTTCAAAAAACATCAACCTTATCCGTAACTTTTTTCTGAACACTTCGCCGGATGCCTTGTGTTTCTTCGGATATTCGTATATAATGTATCGTGTTGAGTATTATCCATGCGGAGGTGCGGTATGAACGGGATCAAGGGCTATATCTCCATTCGGGAGGCGTCCTACCGTTGGGGCGTGTCGGAGCGGCGGGTCAACCAATATTGCGCTGAGGGGCGGATCCCCGGCGCGTCCCGGTTCGGGCGTTCATGGGCGATCCCGGAAAACGCGGAAAAGCCGTCCGACCCGCGCTTTCAGGAACAGCACCGCGATCCCGGCAGGACAAGCACCTGACGGACACCCGGCTACATTTGAAGTATCCGCAAAAAGGAAGTGAACGCTATGACCTGCGACGAGAGCTTATACCGCCAATATCTGAGCGGTGACGACGAAGGGCTCAATGCCCTGATGAAAAAATACGGTGACCCGCTGACCTTGTATATTGACGGCTATCTGCACGACGTTCACGAGGCGGAGGAGCTGATGCTGGATGTTTTCGCCTATCTGTTCACCAAAAAGCCCCGCATCCGGGACGGCGGCTTCAAGGCGTATCTCTATAAGGCCGCGCGGCACATGGCGCTGCGCCATAAGAGCAAGCGAAAGCCCCTGTTCAGCCTCGACGCGCTTGCAGACGAGCCGGACGGACGGCTGCTGGCGGAGGAGGTCATCCGGACGGAGGAGCGAAACCGCGTCCTGCATTTCTGCATGGGCGAAATGAACCCGGACTATCGGGAGGTTTTATATCTCACCTATTTTGAGGGCATGAGCTACGCGCAGGCGGCGGAGGTCACGGGGAAAACGGTGAAGCAGATCACCAACATGGTGTATCGCGGAAAAGAGAGCCTGCGAAGGCTGCTGGAACGGGAGGGGATCACAAATGCGGAGTCATGAGGAACGGGTCACGGAGACAAAGCGGCGCATCGCCAAAATTGAGCGTGAGAAGCGGCTGCGGCGCAATACGGTCACCATGGCTTCCGCCGTGGCGGCGTGCCTTGCGCTGCTCATCGGCGCGTCCCTCGCCATGCCCGGTATTGCCGCAAGCATCCAGACAGGCAATTATTCCGGCCTTGAGACGGCGGCCAGCATCTTTCACGGCGGCGCTGCCTTGGGATACATTGTTATCGGGCTGCTGGCGTTTTTACTCGGCGTGTGCGTAACCGTTTTGTGCTTCCGGCTGCGTCAGATGAGCCGCGAGGACGATCAGAACAAAGAAAGCGAGGGGATACATGGAGCTGATTGAGAACCTGCTGCAACTGCTGGTCACATTTGTTGGCGCGCTGCTTTCCGGCATCGCCTACCGCAAAAGCCACCGTCAGGCTTACTTTCTGCTGCTGTGCTTCTACGGCTGCTTTGCCCTCGGCGCGCTCTACTGGACGCTGTATCTGCTGCTGTTCGATACCACGCCGCGGGTTTTCTATGTCTCGGAGTTCGGCTGGGTGGCGAGCGTAATTTTCCTGCGCATTTTGCAGGCCACGCTCTCCACACCGGAGGAACGCAGTTTCCGCTGCCGCAGGGCATGGCTTTCGCCTGCGTTCGGTCTTCCGCTGCTGGCGTTCTACTGCATCTTCGGGGATATTCTCTCCAACCTGATTTGGTGCGGCATGATGATATGGCTCTCTTTCTGCGCCATTCGAGGAATTGCCTATGCGAAAACGCAGACGGGCGCGGCGCGGAATATGGGGTGCTTCCACATCGGCGTGCTGTGCTTTGCGTTTGCGGAGTACCTGCTCTGGACGGCGGGCTGCTTCTGGCCGGATACCTCTCTGGCAAGCCCCACCTTCTGGTGCGATATGCTGCTGACCCTTGCGATTCTGGGGCTGCTGCCTGCCACAAGAAAGGCGGTGGAGGCATGACCTACATCGAAAACATCTTCATCTGCATGGTGTCCCCGCTGCTGGTAGCCGCCCTGTGCATGGGCAGGCGGCAGCTCCGCTTTTTCCTGTTCTGCATTGCCGGGATGGGGGTGTGCCTGCTTTCGGCCTATATCAACACCTTCCTCGCGGCGGTGTGCGGGGCAGATGCCCTTGCCGCCACGGCGGAGATCGCGCCGGTGGTGGAGGAAATCATGAAGCTGCTGCCGCTGGTGTTCTATCTTCTGGTATTCGAGCCGGAGGGGGATAGAATCAAGGCTGCGGCCATCACGGTCGCCCTGAGCTTTGCCACCTTCGAAAATGTCTGCTATCTCATTCAAAACGGCGCAGACCGCTTCTCCTTCATCTTCTTCCGGGGCTTCGGCACGGGAGCGATGCACGTCCTCTGCGGTCTGATTGTGGGCGGCGGACTTGCCTATGCGTGGCAGCGGACGTGGCTGAAGCTCGCTGGCACCTGCGGCCTGCTGGGTGCGGCCATCACCCTCCACGCTATCTACAATCTGCTGATTGCCTACGGCGGCGCGGCGCAGTACATCGCCTACGCCCTGCCGGTGCTGCTGGTGGCGGCGGGAAGATGGTCTGCGTTCCGCTTATCGCAGAGGAAATAACCGAATATCCACTCCCTGAGAGCTACCTTTTGGCGGCTCTCAAAATTTTTTTGAAAAATTTTGCGTTTTGGGTGAGAGTTTTTTCGATTTTTTGTACCTATATAAGTGAAGGGGTTTTTAAGCCGCATTTCAAAAAATCCAGAGAGGAGGTTCAAACGAAATGTACGATACCGCAAGACGGGTCGCACTCGTCAAGCAGCGGGTGCGGGAAAACACCCGCCGGAGGCAGCGGCGCGGCATATATGGACTGAGCGCTATGTGTATGCTGCTGTTCGCGGTGCTGATGCAGGCGGTGGGCACGGTCGCCGGGCGGGGCAACCGGAAGCATGGGGCGTGTTCGGCGCGATGCTGCTGCGGGAGGACGCGGGCGGCTATGTGCTGGTGGGCGTCGTCTCCTTTGCCGCGGCGGCGGCGATCACCGCGCTGTGCTTCCGGCTCAGAAGCAGGGAAAACCGGAGAAAAGACGGGACAGGCAAGCCCGACCGCTACGAACAGGAGGAGAAACGCCAATGAAAAAACGAATACTTAGCATCCTGCTCCTATGCTGCATGGTGCTGACGCTGCTGCCGACAGCGGCCTTTGCAGCGAATGAGCTACCGGGAGTCAAGCTTTCCGTCCCAACGACGTTTGACAAGACAGTGGACCTTACGAAGCAGAACGGAGAATTGAAAATCAAGGACAGTAAGACCTATCTGATCAAGGGTTCCACAGATCCGAACTGGTATTTTCAACACCGGATCAAAATTGATGGTAAGAACAATACGCCGCACATCTTTCTGGACGGCGTCCGCCTTCAGGCGCCAAAGGACGGCCCTGCCATTGAGCTTTACGGCGGCGCCTCTGCCTGTCTGTACTTTATCGGCGGGGACAGCGAGCTGATCGGCGCGGAGAACTTCGCCGCGCTGCAGAAAAACAAAACCGATGGTTATCTCCGGGTTCTGGTGCAGACGGGGACGAAGCTCACGTGTGAGGGCGGCAGGTATGGCGCCGGCATCGGAGGCTCAAAGGTCGGAATCAAGAAATTCTCGCAGGGACACGGCATGAACCTTCATTTCGGCTCTCTGGCGACGAATATCTATGGCGGTGAGATTCTTGCAGTCAGCGGCGTATACGGTGCGGGTATCGGCGGCGGTCAGGGCGGCGTCGGCGAGTGGATTTATGTGTATTCCGGCAAGCTGACGGTGCGGTCCGTTTCGGAAGGCGCAGGGATCGGCGGCGGTCAGGGCGGCCCCGGACGCTTTATTTATATCAAGGGCGGCACGGTGAATGCCGGCAGCGAGTCAGGCGGAGCAGGAATCGGCAGCGGCGATCAAGACGGACAGAACAAGTCGGAAGATGCGCATCATATCGAGATTTCCGGTGGAACGGTCGAAGCTTGGAGTAACTATGCCGGCGCAGGAATCGGTGGCGGAAGAGGCGGTTCGGGCTATGACATTTCCATCACCGGCGGTGTGGTGAGGGCGCAGGGCTACTATGGCGCGGGCATCGGCGGCGGCATGAACGGCGACAGCGGGAACATTCTAATCAAGGACACAACGCTGACTGCGCTGGCCTTTCCGCTTTATCCGAGCTCCGATTATACAGAGCGGTCTGCATCCGCGGTCGGAAGAGGCTCGAACTGGGTGCACTACATGACAGTGATTCAAGATCAGGAATTTGCAATGACTAGAGAAGAGAACATCAAAATCGAAGCCTCGGACGGGAAGTCCGTGCGGCTGAGCGCGACAGGGTGGCAGTGGCGCCCCAACCAGGGAACGAATAAGTTGGGCTGGGGCACCACGACGGAGCTTCTCATTGGGTGCGTGGACCTGCAACGGCTGAGCCTGCCGTATGCCTACAATTACGGCAGAGTAATTAGCGAGCTGGAGTTGCGCTGTGAGGAAAGCACATGTAGCCATGAATTTGGCTGGGCGATCAGGGACGACTGCCACATCTGGGCCTGCAAGAAGTGCGGCGCACGAGACCCCGCCGCGGAAATGTCCAAACAAAACGGAAAGCACATCCCCGGCGTCTGGCGCAATCAGGAGCAGCTCTGCGCTGTGTGCGGTCATGTGATTGAGAGGGACACGAAAGCCCCGGTTATGGAAACTCTGACGGACGGCGAAAGCTACACCGTCGAGGATACTCCCGATGGAAAGCCCGGCGCGTACACATTCACCGTGAGCGATCCGGCTGCATCGGGAGAGACGTCCTCCGGCGTCAAGTCCGTGACCATCAACGGCGAGCCGCAAGACGGCCCCACCTATCGTCTCCCCGCACCCGACGGCGGCAACAATGACGCGGGAGCGGAATATACCGTGGTCGCGACTGACAACGCTGGAAACGAAACTACGGCGACAGTCAGAACATACAGGTGGCACCACGTGAAGGTCATCAGCCCGGACGGCAACGGAACGGCTTCCGCATCTCCTGACAAAGCCGTGGCAGGCACGGAGATTCGCCTGACCGCTACGCCCAATACCGGCTACCACTTCAAGGAGTGGCAGGTCATGAGCGGCGGCGTGACCATCAAGGACAATAAGTTTCTCATGCCGAACGACAACGTGGAGGTCAAGGCTATCTTCGAGAAGGACGCACCTCCTGCGCCTACCGATCCCGCCAAACCCAGCATCAGAGTCACAGGAGCCTACACCTACAATGGCTCCGAGCATACCGCAACCGTGAGCGGTTATGATCCCACCACCATGGACATCACAGGCAACACCGGCACGGACGCGGGCGATTACACCGTTAGCGTCACATCCAAGACCGGCAAATGGGTGGACAGCAGCACCGATGCCGTGACCGCAGCGTGGAGCATCGGCAAAGCCACGCAGGAAGCGCCTAACGGCTTGATCGGTGTCGCGCCCACCACCGTGGGCGGCAGCGACGGCAAAATCAGCGGCGTGACTGATAAGATGGAATACCGTATGGCAGACGAAAACAACTATACGGCGTGCAGCGGCACGGAGATTGATAACTTGTCCGCCGGCAATTACTTCGTCCGCTATGCGGAGGATCACAACCACTTTGCCAGCCCCGATACTGTGGTCACCGTGGGCGATGGTGCGCAGCTTGCGGATTGCACAATCACCTTCAACGGCAACGGCGGCAGCGGCAGCATGGATTCCGTGACCGTCAAGGCAAAGACAAATTACATCCTGCCCGAGTGCGGCTTCACCGCTCCCGCCGATCAGGAGTTCAAGGCTTGGGAGATCGGCGGCACGGAGTACAAGGTGGGAAATTCCTACACCGTGAACGGGGATATTGAGATCAAAGCACTGTGGAAGAACAGCGTTATTACCCCCTCCACCTACACCGTCACCGTCAGTAATGACGGAAACGGCACTGGTGCCGCAACTCCTTCCACCGCTGCGACCGGCACGGAGATCGCCCTGACCGCAACGCCAAACGAGGGCTACCACTTCAAGGAGTGGCAAGTCATCAGCGGCGGCGTGACAATCGTGGACGACAAGTTCACCATGCCGGACACCAATGTGGCGATCAAGGCCATCTTCGAGGAGGACGCACCTCCCGTGCCCACCGATCCCGCAAAGCCCAACATCAGCGTAACGGGAACATATACCTATAACGGCTCTGTGCATACTGCGACCGTGAACGGCTATGATCTCGCTACTATGGACATCTCCGGCAACACCGCCACAGACGCGGGCGATTACACCGTTCGCGTCACATCCAAGACCGGCAAATGGGCGGACGGCAGCACCGACGCCGTGACCGCAGCGTGGAGCATCGGCAAAGCCACGCAGGAAGCGCCTAACGGCTTGATCGGTGTCGCGCCCACCACCGTGGGCGGCAGCGACGGAAAAATCACTGGCGTGGATGCAACGATGGAATACCGTGCAGAGAGCGAAACTATCTACACCGCCTGCACCGGTATCGAGATTGAGAACCTGTCGGCCGGAAATTACTTCGTGCGCTGTGCGGGGGATCACAACCACTTTGCCAGCCCCGATGCGGAGGTCACGGTGGGTGAGGGCGCGTCGCTTGCGGATTGTACGATCACCTTCAACGCAGGCGCCGGCAGCGGCAGCATGGATTCCGTGACCGTCAAGGCAGGGGCAAATTACATCCTGCCCGAGTGCGGCTTCACCGCTCCCGCCGATCAGGAGTTCCAGGCTTGGGAGATCGGCGGCACGGAGTACAAGGTGGGAGATTTCTACACCGTGCGCGGGGATACCGAAATCAAGGCGCTGTGGGAAAACAGCGTTATTACCCCCACCACCTACACCGTCACCGTCAGCAATGACGGAAAAGGCACCGGCACCGCAACTCCTTCCACCGCTGCGGCCGGTACGATGATCTCCCTGACCGCCACGCCCAACGAGGGCTACCACTTCAAGGAGTGGCAGGTCATCAGCGGCGGCGTGACCATCAAGGACGACAAGTTCACCATGCCGAGTGCCAACGTGGAGGTCAAGGCCATCTTCGAGAAGGACACCGGCGGCGGTGGCGGCGGCTACAATCCGCCCGTCACCTACTACACGCTGCGCTTTGAAACAGGCGGAGGCAGTGATATTCCCAGCGTGCAGGGAACGTACAATACCTACATTGACCTGACAAAGTACGTCCCGACCTGGCGCGGCCACACCTTTATCGGCTGGTACAGCGAACGCAGCCTGATGAACAAGGTTTCTGGCGTTTATTTGACGAAGGATATGACCGTGTATGCAGGCTGGCGCGTGGACGAAAATCCGGGTACAGGCGCGAATCCCTTTACCGATGTTTCTGAAAAGGACTGGTTCTACGGCGATGTGATGTTCGTCTACGAAAACGGCCTGATGCTCGGCACGAGCAAGACCCTGTTCAGTCCGTATGGGACGGCGACGCGCGGCATGATGGCGACCATTCTCTGGCGCATGGAGGGCAGCCCCGCGCCGAAGGGCAAAAACAGCTTTACCGATGTGGAGGCCGGAAAGTGGTACGCTGACGCGATCACATGGACGGCGGAGAACGGCATTTTCGCGGGCTACGGCAAAGACAAATTCGGCCCGGACGATCCCATCACCCGCGAACAGCTTGCAGCCATCTTCTACCGCTACGCGGACTACAAGGGCTACGATCTGACCGTCAAGGGAAATCTGGACAAATTTAAGGACGCGGACAAGATCACGGATTATGCAAAGACGGCCATGCAATGGGCGGTCGGCAGCGGATTGATGAAGGGAAAATCCGGCAATCTGCTTGACCCGCAGGGCACGGCGACCCGCGCTGAGATCGCCGCCATGCTCCACCGCTTCATTGAGAAGTATGAGCTGGTGCAGGGCAAGGCTCCCGGCGGCCTGATGGGCTGGATCGACCCGAAGCGGCTGCAAATCCCAAAGACCGGCGACAACAGCGTGTTAGGCTTGTGGGGGTTCTCCCTCTGTACATCTCTTGCCGGATGCCTTGCACTGACCACATGGCAGATCAGGCGGCGGCGTGAGGAAGAATCGCTGCAAATCATCGAAAAGTAAACAGGCTCACCTTTAGGGGCGCGGGCAAATAGCCCCGCGCCCCTTTTCGGTTTCATTCGTCAGGAAAGGCGGTTGCTCTTTTGAACAACCGCCTTTCGCCACATCTATCTGATTTGAGCAGAAAGGAAATCAGTCTATGACAAAAGAGTACGGGAGGTGTCGCTGATGCGGCTTGCCGCCGCACAAATCGCATAACCGGACCAATACGGAATGAAAGCAGTTTTCTGCACCCGCCTGCTCTTTCTGCTGTTTCATTGCGCCTATTGAGCACCTATGAAGGCTTTGAAGCCTTTATAGGTGCTTTTTGTCGTTCCCGGCACTTTTTCGCCGTGGGCTGCCGCTCCCCGCCGCCCTTCGTTCTGGAAGGAACAACCACCCGAACAGGACGAAAGGAGCGCAGCATGAGCCGCGAAAAAAATATTTTTGAGAAATTTCCGAAAAAATGGCCAAAAGGGGCATTTGGAAAACCAGTAAGGGGTGAAAGGGGAAACCACGACCTGCCTTCCGGCGCGAAGGGAGGTGAGAAAATGGACCTTGAACACCATTACCGGCACAAGCAGCACACCTTCGATGCGTTCTGCAAAAGGACCATCCGAAATGAGTCTGCTAACGCTTTCCGTCAGGTTCGCGTCCAGCAGGACCGCTTCGTGTCCCTGAGCGATCTGTCGGAGGAGGGCAGCGAGGCGCTTGCGACCTATGACCTCTATCCGTGGGAATACACATCCTTCCCCGTGGACGGCGATGTGATCCTCATTAAGGACGACAGGCTGGCTGACGCGCTGACTGTTTTGCCCCAGAGCCTCCGGGATATCTTTCTGATGTACTGGTTCCTGGAGCTGGCAGATCGGGAGATTGGCGAAAAGCTGAGCCTTCCCCGGAGAACGGTCAATCATCGCAGGCAGCGAGCCTATGAGCTGCTGAAAGAGCTGATGGGAGGTGACGCGAATGAGTAAGCACAAGCTGATCCCGTATCCGGTGATCGCCGCCGCCGTGCGGGGCGACCCGGAGGCGGTGAACCAGGTGCTGGATCACTATTCCGGCTACATAGCGGCACTGTCCATGCGCAGAGGGTATGACCAGAACGGCAATCCCTGCCTTGCAGTGGACGAGGAGATCCGCCGCCGGATCGAGACGAAGCTGATCGTCGCCATCCTGAGTTTCGACCTGAACTGAACCCAGGCGGGATCTGACCGCGCGCGCCCCTTTCCGCGCGGCTGAGCCCTTTGCTCCTTGACAAAGAAAGCCCGGCAAATCCCGGTGCAGCATAGAGCAGACGGATACATTCCCGTCTGTGCGGAGCTATACGGCCGGTGCGCCATGACCCTTCAACGAGGCGAGCGATATCCACCAGGCCGCAAAGCGGGCAAGGCAGCCCGCGGGCCACGATGCACAGACGGGGCGATACTCCCTTGCAGTCACAGTCCGGGCGTGCAGCCGTATTCAGGCGGTGAGGCGTCGCAGGCAATGAGCAGGGCCGCGCGAGAACCGCGCGGGGGTGGGATTCCCGTGGAACTGAAAAGCCATTCAGCCGTCCGTTTCTGCTGTTCTTTGTAAGCTATCAAAAAATGATTTGTTTTCAGACGATTAGAAAGGGGCTAACTATGCAAACGACCGCTTCATCTGAAAAGAAATACGCCCCGCCGAAGCGGAGCGAAAAACAGATCGGCAACACGACCTTTATCGTCAATTCCTTCTTTCGGGAAAAGAGCGACGAGAGTATTGCCGTGAAGCTGGAACGTCTGATGAAAGCGGACGTTCAGAAAGAAGCGACAACTTAATTCTCCTAAACAGGCAGACAGGGACAAAAAGACGCGGTATAATGAAGGTGACTTCAAAACCGTGTTTGACTGCCGGATGGGAGGTTACTATGTATCATCAGTCAAACACCGCTGCCGCGCTTCAATTCCCTTACAACGCTATGAGCGTCGAAGCTGTTACCGCTTTGTACTGCCGTTTGTCGCGTGACGATGAATTGCAGGGCGACAGCAACAGTATCATCAACCAAAAAAAGATCCTTCAACGCTACGCATTTGACCACGGCTACAAAAACTATCGCTTTTATATTGATGACGGCATTTCGGGTACGACGTTTGCTGGGGTTAGATAGCGATACTTTTTACATCTACCATGTTGCGGCGGTCATGGTTGACAACTTGCGTCGGCTCCTGCTCGGTATCAACCTGTCCGACAAAGCTATAATGGATTTCGATTTTCCGGGTGTTGGTTTCCCGGTCTAATTCATGTATCAAAATACGGTCGATAAACTCATGGACGTTTTCATAGGTCAATTCCTGTATGTCGCTGTATTTCCCGACAATCTGAATAAACCTTGATATATCCCTTTTTCGCTCGGTAACGGTTGCGATCTGCTGTTGTAACTCGTCTATCCTTGCGGCAAGGGATTTCTTTTCGTCCTCATAGCCGGAAGTTAGAAACACAAACCGTTCATCTGTCAGTCTGCCTAATGCGTTGTCCTCATACAGCTTGCGGAAAAGCGTGTCAAGTTCGGTCATACGCGCCTGTGCTTTGAAAAGTTCCTTTTGCTGCTGCGCTAATGCCTTTCTCGCTTCCATGTCGCCGTACTCGGTAGCTTTACAGATAAAGTCCTGTTCGTGTTCCTTAACATACCGCAAAACCCGCCGCATATCTTCCAGCACTAAATCAAGAAGTACGTTTTTGCGGATATAATGAGAGGTACACTCGCTGCCTGTCCTTGCCCTGTTGCGCCATGCGCCGCAAGAATAGGAAAACTTGCGCGGCTCGATATTTACGCCCTGTTGGTAATACATCTTATGTCTGCAACCAGCGCAAAACAGCAAGCCGGAAAAAATATCAATCTCCGCTGCTTTTGTCGGGCGGTGGCGGGTAGCAATCCGCTTTTGCGCAAGTTCAAAGGTTTCCTCGTCAACAAGCGGCTCATGGGTGTTTGGGAAGAAATAGCGTTGTTCTTCTTCGTTCTTCCGGGTCTTTTTCGACTTGTAGGATACCTTGTGAGTTTTCGCGGTTATGGTATGCCCTAAATATTCCTGCCTTGCTAATATGTCATAGAGCGTTTTGTCCGGCCAAGTATAGGGGGCGATCATTGCCCGCTGATACCGCGCCTGTCCTGTACGCTGATAGCGCAACGCTCCAATCGTCAAGACTTTGTTTTCCGCAAGCCATTTTTGGATTTCGCACATACGCACGCCGCTAACAAACATAGCGAAAACCTGTTTGACAATCGGCGCGGTTTCCGGGTCGGGTATAAGGTGGTGGCGGTTGTTCGGGTCTGGGATATAGCCGTATGGATATTCCCCGTTGACGCGCTCGCCTTTTTGCGCCTGTGCCTGTTTAACTGCGCGGATTTTCTTGCTTGTGTCGCGGGCGTAAAACTCGTTAAACCAGTTCCGCAAGGGGGTAAACTCGTTATCCTCCCGCGCTGTGTCAACTCCGTCGTTGATCGCGATATAGCGTACTCCGTTTTCGGGAAATACAATCTCTATGAGTTCGCCCGTTTTCAGATAGTTTCTGCCAAGACGGGAAAGGTCTTTGGTAATGACCGTCGCCACTCGTCCGGCTTCCACTTCCTGCAACATCGCTTGCAGCCCCTCGCGCTCAAAACTCACGCCGGAAAATCCGTCGTCCACAAAAAACTTTGTGTTCAAAAAATGGTGTTCGTCCGCATAGCGTTGAAGTATCATTTTTTGGTGCTGTATGCTTCCGCTTTCTCCGGCTTGCATATCCTCTTGACTTAAACGGCAGTAAAGGGCGGTGATTTTATTCGACTGTAACATTAGTCCTCCTTTCCGACAGCCGAATAAACAGGTATAATGTGTTGCTATCATTATACCATATCCCGCCGCCTAATGCACTACTCGGACGCTAAAAATCCCGGATTTCCGGGCTTTTTCTGCAAATCCTTTACAATGAGTTTCTCAATCTTTTTATGGATTGTATCGGTTGCCTTTTCACTCGGCAACGCTTGAACAAGATAGGTGATTTTCCCTATTTTGCGTTCGGTTGTAATTGTCTGTTTTTTATCCATTAGAAAAACCTCCTTTTCCTGTATGGATAAACTATATTCGTCAAAAGGCAAAAACGGGCGGTTGTTAGCTGCAACCTCACGGGAGTTTCACCCCGGCCCATGCTTATGGGTGCGCCGCGCAATACTTTGAGGGTGTTCAACGCGGGAGTATCATTGTGCCGCCTTGTATGTCGTCGCCCACAAGCTGCTAAACCTGTTTTACGGCGCGGTAGTTCTCGCTCGGCTTTTCCCCTATGGGGAAAAGCTGTCATGGCGTACCCGCCGACTGGCTCGGTACAGACGGAATGTACCCGTTTGCCTGTTATGCTGCGCACCAAAGGCCGCTTTCTTTGTCAAAGAACAATAGGCTTTGTCGGCCTGCAAAAGCACATCAACAGCGGATATGCTTTTGCGGAACGACAAATAGCCCATAACGGGAAGCGTGGAAAGGGGACACGCTCCCCGCATGGGCTAAAAGATTATCCTACATGAAAAGCAAGGGTGCGGGTAATAAGGCGCACTTGCAGCCTGTTACGCATTTCCTCGTCCACATAGGAATAGGTATTGCCCGCGTCGTCTTTCAGCGTGCGGGTACAAAGTTTCGCTATGTAACCCTCGTAGTGCTTCAAGATCGCGCACATGGCGGTTGTGTCGCCGTTTGCCGCTGCGGAAATGACAGGGAACGGCAACAGATTTTCAGA
>OFMK01001095.1_pt1 | contig 21995 bp, 13 predicted proteins | sample 1541781 | NCBI WGS metagenome assembly OFMK01 (sample SAMN04209250, study PRJEB22552) | human gut metagenome | biome: gut; material: feces | host: Homo sapiens | place: USA: Oklahoma
CTTCATTAAGGTATTTGATGAGTACGATGTGCTGAACAATTCCGTTCAGGAAAACGTAAACGCCGCCCGCGTGGTAAAGGCCTATGTGCGGGAGGACTATGAGATTGAGAAATTCCACGGGGTTTCCAGACTGGTGTACACGCTGTTCACAAAGGCTGAGAAGATTGTAGCCTGGAATGCGCCTACGATGCAGTTTTTCATGTACGGCGTCATTCTTTTGATGGTTTCGGTCGGAGGGCGGAGTATCATCAATCAGACTATGGAGACAGGAGAGCTTACAAGCGTGATTGTGTATGCATTTCAGATTCTCATGTCGCTGATGATGGTAACCTTCGTGTTCGTTATGATCATGATTGCAGAAGCATCCACAGACCGAATCGCGGAGGTGCTTGAAGAGGTGCCTGAGATGCAGGATCCGGCTAATGCAGTGAAGGAAGTGCCGAACGGTGATATCGATTTTGAGAACGTATCCTTCAGCTATGGCGGAAAGGGAGGAAATCTTTCCCTGAAGAATATCAACCTTCACATCAAGTCAGGCCAGACAGTGGGAATCATCGGAGGAACGGGAAGCGCGAAGACCTCCCTCGTAAACCTGATCCCAAGGCTTTACGACGTGACAGAGGGCTGTGTGAAGGTCGGAGGTATCGACGTGAGGGAGTACGGGCTGAAAGAGCTGAGAGATCAGGTCTCCATGGTTCTTCAGAAAAATGTGCTCTTTACCGGAAGCATCTATGACAATATCCGCTGGGGAGATGAGAATGCCAGTGACGAGGAGGTTCAGAGAGTCTGCAGGCTGGCTCAGGCTGACGGCTTTGTGAAAGAGTTTCCGGCCGGCTACAACACGATGATTGTGGAGGGAGGAAACAATGTGTCAGGCGGTCAGAAACAGAGACTCTGCATTGCGAGAGCTCTGTTGAAGAAGCCGAAAATCCTGATTCTCGACGACTCCACCAGCGCGGTTGACACGAAGACGGATGCCCTGATCAGAAAAGCCTTCAGGGAGGAGATTCCGGATACCACGAAGATTATCATTGCCCAGAGGGTTTCCTCCGTAGAGGACGCAGACATGATCATCGTCATGGAAGACGGTATGGTAAACGGAATCGGAACCTCGGAGGAGCTGCTTAAGACAAACGCTATTTACCGGGAGGTATATGAGTCACAGGTCAAGGGAGGTGAGGATAATGAGTAAGATGCAGAAACCGAGAGTGACAAAGGACACATTACTGACAGGAAAAAGGCTTCTCGGATACGTGCTGAGGGATTACAAGCTGCGATTTATCGGCGTGTTCTGCTGTATTCTCATAAGCTCCATCGCGTCTATTTCCGTATCCCTGTCGCTGAAATTCCTGCTGGACGATTTCATTATTCCGCTGATCGGACAGCAGAACCCAGACTATTCAGAGCTTTACGGAGCGCTGGCCGTACTGGGAACCATTTTCCTCTGCGGCGTGGCGGCAACCTTTATCTACACGAGGCTGATGGTATATATCGGTCAGGGCGTTTTAAAGAAGGTCAGGGATGAGATGTTCGAGCATATGCAGAAGCTCCCTATCCGCTATTTTGACCAGAATACAAACGGCTCCATCATGAGTCTTTATACCAATGATACAGATACCTTAAGGCAGATGATCAACCAGTCGATCCCACAGGTGCTTCAGTCTCTGCTGACGGTGATTGTGACCTTTATTTCCATGCTGGTGTTAAGCCCGCTTTTAACAGTCCTTGCGGTTGTCATGATTATCGTCATGCTGCTTGTGACAAGGACTATCGGCGGAAACAGCGGAAAGTATTTCCTCAGGCAGCAGCTTGCCATCGCTGATGTGACCGGCTTTGTGGAGGAACACATGAACGGTCAGAGGGTGATCAAGGTATTCAACCATGAGCGCATCGCAGAGGAAGAGTTCGATGAGCTGAATGAGAAGCTGTTCCACAGTGCTGCCAATGCAAATACCTTCGCCAATATGATGGGACCGGTGATTGGAAACATTGGAAACCTGCAGTTTGTTCTGACAGCCGTTCTGGGAGGCTTCCTCTATGTAATGGGAATCGGAGGAATTACTCTGGGCGTTATGGCGTCCTACCTGCAGTTTACAAAGAGCTTTACACAGCCTTTCATGTCCATCGCCCAGCAGTTCAACTCCATTGTCATGGCTCTCGCCGGAGCTGAGCGGATCTTCCGCATGATGGACGAGGAGCCGGAGGTGGACGAGGGATACGTAACCTTAGTAAACGCCAGAAAAGACGCAGACGGAACGATCACAGAGTGTACGGAGCGCACGGGAATGTGGGCCTGGAAGCATCCGCATCAGGCAGACGGCACCGTTACCTACACGGAGCTGAAGGGCGATGTGCGCTTCTTTGACATGACCTTCGGCTATACAGATGAGAAGATGGTTCTCCATGACCTGACCCTCTATGCGAAGCCTGGGCAGAAGCTGGCCTTTGTAGGCTCTACCGGAGCCGGAAAGACCACCATCACCAACCTGATCAACCGGTTCTACGACGTGCAGGACGGAAAAATCCGCTACGACGGAATCAATATCAACAAGATCAAGAAGGCAGATCTGCGCCGCTCCCTGGGAATCGTGCTTCAGGATACCCACCTGTTTACAGGAACCATTATGGACAATATCCGCTACGGAAAGCTGGATGCGACAGATGAGGAAGTATTTGCGGCGGCTAAGCTGGCCCATGCAGATCAGTTTATCAAGATGCTTCCAAAGGGCTATGACACCATGCTGACAAACGACGGCGAGGAGCTGTCACAGGGGCAGAGGCAGCTTTTGGCTATCGCCAGAGCCGCAGTGGCCGACCCGCCGGTTCTGATCCTCGATGAGGCTACCTCAAGCATCGACACAAGAACCGAGCAGATTGTTCAGCAGGGTATGGATAACCTGATGAAGGGCAGAACTGTGTTCGTTATCGCTCACAGGCTCTCCACCATCAGAAACAGCGACGCCATCATGGTTTTGGAACACGGCCGGATCGTGGAGAGAGGAAGCCATGAGGACTTAATCAAAGAAAAAGGAATCTACTACCAGCTCTATACAGGAAAACTGGAGTTGGATTAGTGGGGGGTGAAAAAAGAGGAAGATTTTCAGTTCCAGCGAAGTCACTGAAAAACCTCCTTCTTCTGCTCCCCACTGTACTCCGGCCCGCCGAAAAGAGAGGAGAAAAGGTGAAGAGGAACTTCCTTTCCGGCCCCTCTCGTTTTCGCTCCCCCCGGCAAAAAGAGAAGGAAGGACAGATTTTTGTGACTTCGCTGGAACAAAAATCTGTCCTTCCTTCTCTTTCTCTTGCCCTTCTTTCTCTTGCCCCTTTAATCCCACGGAACCGGCTCGTAGGGGTCTCTCGCGTACTCGTCGCCGTTGTTGGACTCTTTATCTACTTCAATGACGATTCCCGACTTGTTCGTCTCAAACCGTGTGCCGCTGGAGTCCTTGACGGTTGTGTCTTTGGCAATCTTGCCTGATGTATTTACAAGGTAATTGTTTCCGTCCACACGGATTACCTCGTACTTCGTGCCGCTGTCAGCCTCCTGAAGCTTTCCTTTATAAAAGAGGTAATTATTCTTCACTCCCGTGTACCCGCGGCCGGCCTTGCTGCCGCTCTCGGTAAAGTAGTACTCGCACTTTGTGCCGTCGCCCTCCTCGATATCCATGCGGCCCTTCTGCACGGAGCTTGTCTGCCTGTCGCCGAAATAGTAGGTTTCAAAATCATTTCCGTCCTTCAGGTTTCTGAGGCCGTAGACAGGGTTTCCGTCATTGTCAAACAGGTAGGTCACGCCGCCGATCTTTTCCAGATCCCGGACAGTGGCTTCCTCCACAGCCGGGCCTACCTTTGGCTCGCCGTCGCTCTCGAAATAATACCACTGTACCTCGTCCTCCACATCCCCGTCATAGTCCTCCGGCGGATAGGTGGAGTACCAGCCCACAGTCAGCTTTCCGTTGTCCTGGAGATAGCGGTAGTCGCGGAAGTTGTCCTCATCCCCGGTCACGCAGATCCAGCCGGTCTGCATCCGGCCCTCCTCGTCGAAGTAATAGTTGACGCCGTCTATCTTGTATTTTTTGTAATTGTCTCCTCCTGTTTCCGGCATGTAGCGCTTGCCGGAGCTCTGGAAGTAATACCAGTGGTGATCCTCGTCGTCCTCATAGGGGCGCATCTTGTCGTCGTCATCGTCGTCCGCATCGGGATCTTCCAGATACTGCCAGCCTGTGCGCATGGTTCCGTCGTCTCCCAGATAATAGAGATCGTCATCTGCCCAGCCGGTCTGCATCTCGCCGTCGCTGTTGAAATAATACCACTTTCCGGAAATCTTCTGCCAGTTGTCGGAAACAGCCTTTCCGTCGCTCTCGAAGTAGTACCAGACCTGTCCGGCATTTGTATCCCAGCCGTCATCCTTCGGAGCCAGCTGCATCCACTTTCCGGCCACCATGATTCCGTTGGAGTCCACATAGTACTCGTCGTCCACCCAGGTGTTGAGGGCCATGTTCCCATTATAGTTGAGGTAGCGCCAGAGGCCGTCAGCCCCTTTTCTCCACTCGTTTGTCACTTTATTTCCGCTTGAATTGTAATATACCCAGTTGCCGCCGGACTGCTGCCACCCTTCGGCGAGGCTGGCCGTCGCTCCGGCCAGAGTCAGCGCGACCGAAAGGCCCAATACGGCGATTCCTTTTCTCTTCATTCAAAATCCTCCCGCAAATACCCATTTTTTCCTATCTACCATTCTAGCAAGAGCCGGACAAATATTCAAGCGAAATAATCTTTCAATTCTATTACGAAATTTTCTGCAGAATGGCTGAAGCCTTTCCGCACAAAACGCAAAACCTCTTTGACACCCGTTCCTGCGGAATATATAATACTCATATGCATCATGCATAACCAAAAAAACGGCAGCCGTAAGGTTCTTTAAACCCCGGGTCTGCTGTTTTAGCCAAAAATAAAAAATTCAAATTTAAGGAGAACAATACATATGTGGATAGCTGACGGCTGGAAAGATTATGAAGTAATAGACTGCTCCAGAGGTGAAAAGCTGGAGCGCTGGGGCAGGTATCTGCTTGTCAGGCCGGATCCCCAGGTTATCTGGGATACACCGAAAAGGCACAAGGGATGGAAGCGGATGAACGGCCATTATCACCGAAGCTCCAGGGGAGGAGGCGAGTGGGAATTTTTCGATCTGCCCGAGCAGTGGACCATCCGCTACAGAGAGCTGACCTTCAACCTGAAGCCCTTCAGCTTCAAGCATACCGGCCTGTTTCCGGAGCAGGCCACGAACTGGGACTGGTTTGGAGAGAAGATACGAAAGGCCGGAAGACCTGTAAAAGTTCTCAACCTGTTTGCCTACACCGGAGGCGCAACCCTGGCGGCCGCCAAGGCAGGCGCCCATGTCACTCACGTGGATGCCTCCAAGGGAATGGTGACCTGGGCCAGGGAAAATGCCCGTTCCTCCGATCTTGCCGATGCCCCCATCCGCTGGATCGTAGACGACTGCGTCAAATTTGTGGAGCGCGAAATCAGAAGAGGGAACCATTACGATGCCATCATCATGGATCCCCCAAGTTATGGCAGAGGTCCTAATGGTGAAGTCTGGAAAATTGAAGAACAGCTATATCCTTTAATTTCCGCCTGTCTTGAAATCTTGGACGAGGATCCTCTATTCTTCTTGGTGAATTCCTATACAACAGGTTTTCCGCCAACAGTCCTTCACAATCTACTGCATGCTACCATTGCCCGTAAACATGGCAACGGTTATATTGAAGCCGGTGAAATCGGTTTGCCAATCACACGCAGCCAAACAATTTTACCTTGTGGTATATATGGAAGATGGGTTAAAGAATAAGGAGAGTTTAGGAAAGTATGAAACATTTTAAAACATTGGCACTTGCATTCTGTGCCGCTGCACTGTTAGTTGGATGCAGCACAAAAGATGCGAAAGAGGATGTCATGAAAAACACCAAATCCTTTATTGATGATGTGAAGGATAAAGTGAATGTAACTGGCGTAGAATATTATACCGGAGAAAGTCTGTTTTACAATGCAAGCGATAATGATCCACAGGTATTAGTAGGTGATGGAACAATCGTTCATATCAGTGTTGATACAAAGGATGGTAAGAAAGCTAACATGTACTACAGCATAAAAGAAGATGGCAAGATGGAAGAAATCGTAAAATTTGCCAAAGATGAAAAAGGCAAGGAAATCCCTGCCGGAGAATATGCTGTTTATTCTGCTGAAAACGAAGTAAAGGATTGGCAGAAATTATCAAAAGAAGAAGTCAGCGAAATCGCTAAATAAAGCAAAAGAAAACAGTATCTCATAGAAGATAACTTGTACTCTTGACAGTGTAGCCATGTGAAAGTGGCTATGCTTTTTTTATGCCTACACAATCATGGCGAATTATCATTTATTATAAGATATGGGTAGATATGCCATCTTCCTTTTCACATAGCGTCATTCACTGTATAAAAACCCCCTATAAGACTTATACGTTTTTTGTATGTGTCTTACAGGGGGTATGATGTTGTCCTTTTCTACATATCTATGAAACCTTTTATGATAGCAGTAATTGTCATGCCAAAATGGTCCATATCCTTTATATGGGTATACTACCTTACGTATTATTCCATATTGGCGTGACGGCCAAACATGGTATCACTTGTCATGTTGCGCTTTTCCATCAACATCATCACAGCAATATCCATGAAAATCCCTTCACTTTGCTCAAATAAAGACCCCATCGGCTGAATAGATTTGATATCTCCTTGTTTGGCACTCTTAGGTGATGGAGCACTGATTTCTACGACGACATCCGCCATCTTTGCTATCGTAGATTCTGTATTGATAGTAATTAAGGCGACACGCGCACCCATTTCTTTTGCCTTTGCGGCATGATTGACTAAACTCTTTGTCTCACCGGAACCACTACAGATGACCAATACGCCATTCTCTGCAATATTAGGTGTGCAAGTTTCCCCTACCACATAGCTATGAATGCCCATATGCATTAAACGCATCGCAAAGCCTTTTACTTGAAAACCGCTGCGGCCGGCCCCGGCACAGAAAATTTCATCACCTTGATCGATCAAAGAAACAAATTGCTTTGCCGCTTCTTGATCAATCGCGGTTAATGTATGTGTTAATTCTTTTAAGACAATATCGGCATATTCTTTATTATTCATAATATACTCCTTCTTTCTTTTCTTAATTTCTAAATTGCTAGGTTTATCGAAGATGACGTTTCATTTCTTTCGCTGCTTCAGCACGCGCTTGTGCATTACAGATAGCACCACCAACAACAATAATACCTGCGCCTTCTTCAACGATAGCATCAATGGTAGAAAGCTTTACACCACCGGCTACTGCAGATTGGGCATGCTGAATTACGCGATTCACAATCTTTAGTTCATCCAACGGATCTTTTCCACTGGATTGTACATCAAATGCCGTATGCACACAAATATAATCAACACCCATGGCATCAATCTCTTTTGTACGCTCTTCCAAATTTGTAACGGCAATCATATCAATCATAATCTTCCCATGATATTTCTTTGCTGCCTTTACAGCACCAAGAATCGTTTCATCATTACTAGCACCTAATACCGTAACGATATCCGCACCGGCTTTAAAAGCTGTTTCGGCTTCTAATTCACCGGCATCCATAATTTTGGCATCTGCCAATACTTCAATATCTGGAAAGTGTTTCTTAAATTCACGCACGGGGCGCATTCCTTCTTCGATGATAAAGGGAGTTCCCACCTCCGCAATATCGACACTGCCTTTGGTTTCTTCTAATAATGTTAGGCAATCTTCTAATGTTAATGTGTCTAAAGCCACTTGTAATTTCATATGCTGTTTCGCTCCTTTTTCTAACTGCTTATAGGATAGTACGTTTTCTTTTCAATCGCAATAATCACTTTTGTTTTTTTAAAAGAAAAAGCATTATTTCTTTGTTTTCATCTTTAATCACAAAATTTAACCAACTTTTACAAGCAAAAACCAAGCAATGCTTGACATGACACACAACTTGTCTTACGATGAAGAAAGCAAAACAAAGAATGGAAAAGGAGGTTTCTTATGTCAAAAAATACCGATACCAGAAGAGATGAAATTTATCGCCTTATTTTAGCAGAAGGCTCCGTTCGTGTGAATGAGTTAGCTGCACGCATGGAAGTCACAACGGAAACGATTCGTAAAGATCTGAATGCCATGGAAGAGCGCGGATTAATTGTCAAAACACATGGTGGTGCTGAAATCTTAAACAGCTATTATCAGTTGCCTTTGGATGTGAAATTGAATGAACATGCTTATGAAAAACAACTGATCGCAAAAGCGGCGTTATCCTATATTCGTGATAATTCTATCATCTTTCTTGATCCAGGCAGTACGACCTTATATCTGTCTAAATATTTACGTCTAAAGAAAGGCTTAACCGTTGTTACCAATTCATTGGCAATTGCGGAAATCATCTCCGAAACACAACATGATCTTATCATTGCCGGAGGTAAACTGCAAAAACGGGGAAAATCAACCATTGGAACCTTTGCGACTCATATCATCGATACAATTGTATTTGATACTTGTTTTCTAGGCTGTGATGGTTTTTTGAATGGTCCGACAACCTTTTCTCATGAAGAATTGGAAGTAAAGCAGCATGTCTTAAAACGCAGTGAAACAAGCATCCTATTGTGTGATTCCAGTAAATATCAAAAGCATTCTACCTTTACCTTTGCACAGTGTCAGGAATTTGATGTCATGATAACAGATGCAATCAGTGAAAAAGATGCTGCCGTTGTCAAAGGCATTGCGAATATCATCGTAGCAGAATGATCAATTGCTTTTTAACCTTTCAAAATTGATAGATTACTTTTTCCCTGAATAGTTTTCATCTAGTAGTACTTATGGTATAGTAAGGGTGTTAAAAAGTGAGGTTTTCTTATGAATGTAACATTATTAGCTACCATCCTTGCCATTAGTTTTTTTAGCATTGGGGTTTATGCATATCGTCGCAAAGAAGTCATGTGGTTTTGGTCAAGTCCTACCTATCAACAATTAACGTTTCATGATCCTGTTACATTTAATCATAAAACTGGTATCATGTGGATGTTGTTTGGCATTGCTTTTTTCCTTCCTGTACCATTTCGCTATTTCCATTTCTTTAAAGAAAACATCTTCATCATGTTATTATCCTGTATTCTGACCATTGGCTTATTCGTGATGATGATCTATTGGCATCATTTGTATCAGATACACCGTAAATAAGCCTTACATAAACTGTTTCTTTAGATAAACGATAAAAAAGAAGTCTCTTTCATCGTGTGTGCAAACAGCAATCAAAACACGCTATCAGACTTCTTTTTTTGACTTATGCTATTTATTTATATCATTGTATCCTTTTTCTAATCCTGCTGACTTCTAACATATAAAGATATTTAGTCATCCATTTGCTGAATATGGGCGATAATTTGTTGCATGATTTCTACGCGGTGAAAAGGCGTTATTAAATAAAACCCATCCACAAAGGATACCATTTCATCAATGGTTGCCTTCGCTATCGTAACCGCCAACACTGCCGCTTCTTCCCTGTTTTTATGCTCATAGCGAGATAAGATGGCATCATCTACTTCAATACCGGCAATCTCATTTTTCATATACAATGCATTGCGATAAGAGACGATAGGCATCACACCACCTAAGATCCATGCATCCAATTCACGATGAGCCTGTTGTAAATTTTGCAGACCCTTGGCCGAATGAATCGGCTGTGTTAAAAAAGCTTGTACACCCTGCTGTATTTTTTGTTTCGCTTTTAATAGCTCCTGCTTAAAATTTGCAGCATTCACATTTAAAGCGCCAAAAATCAAAAAAGGATGAGGGAAGGTAGTTTCATTTAAGTCGCGTATATAACCAGCCAATAATTGTGAGTTAAAGCTGAATACACCTTTTACTTCCTGACGATCTGCCGCCGGTATAGGATCTCCTGTTACGACCAACACATTATAAATATCTTCAATATTTAACCCAAACAACAAAGCTTTTGTCGCATTAATATTACGATCACGACATGTCATATGCGGTATGACATCTATGCCTAATTCACGGTGCAATTTGCAGGCCAACAAAGAACTATCTACCCGTGCACGGGCAATCGGACAATCGGCAATCGTAATTGCGTCTATTCCCTGCTCCTTGAGATATTCCGCATCATTCATAAATCGTTCGATACGGCAATCCATGGGTGGATCAAATTCTACACATATGACTTTTTCTTTTCTTTGTAATTTTTTGCGCAAAGGATTGCAATCCTTATAAAGAACCGGATCATTCGCTGCCGGTGTGGGAAGTGATAACACAGCTTCTTCTTGTAATCTTTCTTTGATCTTTTGAATATAAGAAGGCTTGCTACCGCAGCAGCCACCCAAGATACGAACACCCATACTGCTGATTTTTTCCATTTCCTGCGCATAATAGCTACTATTATCACGAAAATACGTATGGTTGGCTAAAATTGTCGGATAACCGGCATTTGGCATGATAAGAATGGTATCTTTCTTTGTATCAAAATACTTCAATAAACGGCGCATATGCATCGGCCCGCAAATACAATTCAAGCCAAAGCCATGAATATTTTCATCTTCATGTGCTGCTTTCACCAATTTTGTCAAAGGTACCCCTTGCTGCGTATAGCCATCTGCTGTCACAGCAAAACTTACTAGTACGCATACATGGGGACAACGTTCTTTCAGATATGCTGCTATTTCATGAATACCATGATCATTAGGCAAAGTTTCAAATAGAAAACAATCTGCACCCTCTTCTAAAAAAACATCCACCAATTCTTTATATTGCGTAAAAGCACTGCGCGTTCTCGTCTCTACACAGGGACCGATATCCGCAAAGACAGATGCCTGATAAGGGGTTGCTACGCGCTTGGCAATACGATAGCCTTGCCTTAACAACTCTTCTCGTTTCGCCTTACTACAATCCAAGACTGCCTCATTCATCGCAAAGGTATTTGTTTTGATGGCATTTGCTCCCGCCTTCAGATATTCTTCATGAATAGCAGCCACCCGTGTTGGAGCTTTTACATTCGCCATTTCACAAGGCTCTTCATTGCCGTATAAGGATGCATAATATGTACCAAAAGCACCATCAAATAACAAGCGCTTTTGTTTCATGAACAATGGATGCATCACCCAAACACCTCCTTTGCGATATCTGCGCTTGCTTTTGCATCTTTTGCATAATAATCAGCCTGCACTTTATCCGCATATTCTTGACTGACAACAGCCCCGCCAATCATGATCTTACAAGGATGCTTACATGCATGCAGTGCTTGAATCGTTTCTTCCATAGCAGCGAGTGTCGTCGTCATTAATGCACTTAATCCAATCAAGGGTATTTGCTTTTCGACTGCCGTTTTTACAATTATATCTACTGGAACATCTTTTCCTAAATCAAATACCTGATAGCCGTAATTTTCCAAAACGACTTTTACAATATTTTTTCCTATATCATGAACATCACCGCGTACCGTTGCCAATAAAATTTTGCCTTTGGTGATGGTCGTCTTTCCTTGCCGTTGCAATTGCTGTCTAATTTCATCAAAAGCGGCCTGTGATGCACTAGCTGCATTGATAAGCTGAGGAAGATATAGTTGCTTGTTTTCATACAAATTTCCTACCTTATCAAGTGCCGGTATCAGATACGCATCAACGATCGTCAATGGTGTTTCCTTTTCCAATAACTTCTTACATAATGCTCTGGTTTCTTCCTTTAAACCTTTTTGAATCGCCATATCTATCGTGATGCCAGCTTTTTCATTCCCTTTATTTTGTTCACCATCTTTTTGCTCAGCAAAGCGTTCAATATACGCTTGGGCATCGACATCCAAACCATGCAATACGCGAAAACTATACACTGCCTCCATCATCGCGGCATGATTTGGATTGATAATCGGCATATTCAATCCGGCGCTCAAAGCCATGGTAAGAAAACTCTGATTTAATAAGAGGCGTCTTGGTAAGCCAAAAGAAATATTAGATACTCCTAATACTGTAGGTACCTGTAATTTTTCTTTCACCATATGTAATGTTTTTAATGTTTCAATGGCGCTTTTTTGCTGCGCAGATACCGTAAGTGTCAGACAATCAATAAAAACTCGTTCTTTTTCTATATGATATTGTTGCGCTGTAGTAAGAATGCGCTTTGCAATTTGATATCGTTTTGAGGCATCGTTGGCAATCCCTTGTTCATCCAACGTCAACCCTACCACATTTGCCCCATATCGCTCAATGAGCGGTAAAATCTGTTGCATGCTAGATATTTCTCCATTCACTGAATTTACGATAGCAATTCCATTATATATCCGTAAGGCTGCTTCAATAACCGCTGGATCTGTAGAATCAATTTGTAAAGGAACATCAACCAACGTCTGTAAATGACGAATTACTTCCACCATCATCTGTTTTTCATCAATTCCCGGCAATCCCACATTTACATCCAACACTTCCGCACCTGCTTCTATCTGTTCCATAGCAATCGCTGCAATTTCATCTAAATCATGATCAAGTAATGCCTGTTTCATCCGTTTATTTCCGGTTGGATTAATGCGTTCTCCAATGACCCGCACCCCATCCATTGTTACACATTTGGTTGGTGTACAAACACAGGATGGTATTTTTTTCGCAACCATTGTTCCTGTCATAGCGTGCTGTTTTAATTCGGCAATAAATGCAGGCGTTGTACCGCAACAGCCACCTATATAACGGATAGGCAAATGTGTAAAACGCTGTAAACTGTTCGCAAACTCATGTGCTTGCATCGCATAAGTATTTGTTAATGGATCCGGTAGCCCGGCGTTTGCCTTGACAATGAGAGGCAGGTTTGTATACGCGGCCATTTCTTCCACGATTGGCAACAGCTCATCTGGCCCCAATGAACAATTGACGCCAACGGCATCGACCCTTAAACGTTCAGCTAACAAGGCAAAGCTGGCAGCACAACATCCGGTAAATGTACGATGATCTTTTTCAAAACTCATGGTCACAAAAATTGGCAAATTGCTATTCTCTTTCGCCGCTAAAATAGCTGCCTTAACTTCCATCAGATCACTCATTGTCTCAAACACGATTAAATCAGCACCCGCTTGTTGCCCGGCCATTACCATTTCCTTAAAAATATCGTATGCTTCATCAAACGTTAAATAGCCATTTGGTTCCAGTAATTCGCCAATCGGTCCTATATCAAGCGCTACTCTTGTTGTTACATTGGCTGCTTTTTTAGCTTGTTGGATAGCCGAAGTTATAATTTTCTGTACACTAAAACCATTCTTTTTTAATTTTTTACGATTTGCCTGAAACGTATTTGCATAAATGATATCTGCACCACTTTCCACATACGCTTTATGAATACTTGTCACAATATCACCATGATGATATCCGAATACTTCGGGCAATTCTCCCGGTGTTAATCCTTTTTCCTGCAGCATGGTTCCCATCGCACCATCTAATAATGTTATCATCGCCTTATCTTTCACAAACAGTTCCTCCTTTACGATATTCACAGTGTTCTTTCAATGCACATACGCGACATCCGCGAACGATAGCTGGCTGTACTGTTTTCGCAATGCCGATAATCGCCGTAACACTTTTTTCCGGCACTAGCATGCAGGATTCACTAACGTGTAAACCAATTTTTCGCTCAGCATCTACTACCTGTAAAAAAGTTTTTTGTGTACTCACTGGCAAATCTCCATAACCACAAGAAAAACGATCGGTCAAGAACGCTTGTCGTTTTGCATATTGTCTGCGAAGCTGTTCATTTACATCATCACAAACTGCTTCAATCATTGCATTCGCACAGGCATTATACACATATGCTTTTCCCATATCACTGATTTCCAACGCACGTAGGCGCCTGTCTGTTTTAATCCCTAAGGTAGCGGCCATGATGATAACAGCATGGCTTTCTTTCAATAAGGCCTGTATGCTCTTCCCTTGCAGTTTTATATAACGGCATTGATGATTTTCTAATGGAAGTGTTCGATAAATGACCTGACATCGCACATCTTGATTAAGAAGTGTCATCATCTCTTCCACTTGCTTATGAAGAAGTTCATCCATCATCTGACTACCCAGATAATGTAAGATATCTTCTTCCTTCACCTTTGGCGGTTTCCATAGCATAAAAAAGCCTCCTTTCAAAAAAACTTTCATCCTTAGGACGAAAGTTTATCGTGTTACCACCTAATTTCATCACTGTTCTTCAGTGACCTCATGAAGCATACCTATGCTCCTGCCTGTAACGCAGCATTTACGCTTTTTTCTACCATATCGAAAAAAGTAGCTCCAAGACCATCTTCTCAGGACATTCCCTAATCTTTTTTCACCATGGCAAGATTCGCTGTATAGTTCTTATCCTGTTACTCTTCTCTTCAACGCATTTTATTGCCTAATTTTACCATTGCGAATCACATTCGTCAATAAAGAGCGATGAAATATATAACATTATATACAATGATTCACTCTTCAAATACTAAAGGTAAAATCCTTATTGTGAACATACCACTCTGTATCTTAAACTTTACTGAAATATATCCATCATTGCTATATAAAGAAAGTAAAGGTCATCCCTTATGATAAGGGATGACCTTTCTTGGTGTATTTACTGCTGAAATATATTCTGCCTTTTATCTGGCGCGAATACCAACATACTTCGTATATTCACCATATTTTACTTTATGTGTTGATGACCAGTAATATGGTCTTACACGATAGCGATATACTTCACCTGCTTTTACATTCGTATCATTGTATGTTGTTCCTTTTAAGACACTTTTCATAGTTTCCCATTTCTTTGTCTTGTTGTTATAACGATAAACATTATAGCCTTGTGCTCCTGGTACTTTATCCCATGAGAACTGTATTTTACCTACATAAGATTTAACATCTTTGATTTTTGTCTCTTTCAGCATCATACCTTCAACAGAACTGCTGTATGGTCCAAAGAATGCGACACCATTGACTCTACCATATGGTAAAACACGATATAAGTAACGTTTTCCAGCAACTGCTGCTTTATCTGTATACGTTGTTTTTGTGGTGGCACCCAGATACTGCCAAGCTTTCTTAACATTATCATAGCGATAGATGCTGTAACCACCTACACCATTTACCTTATTCCAAGAGAACTTCAATTGTTCATCTTTTTGTGTAACACTGCTCAGTTTTGTACTGTCAAATAATTTTGCCGACTGTGCATTTGAATACTTACTGATTACTGTTTTTCCATTTTTCTTGTAGTAAGCTTTTACACGATACGTATCGATTTCACCCTTAGGCTGATCTTTTAACTGTACAGTGGTATTCTTAGTCCAACCAATATTTTCATATTTCAGCGTTTTACGATTATAATGATAAATATTATAACCAGTAGCATCGCTTACTTTATTCCATGTTAATGTCAAGATACCCTTGCTGGCCTTGATTTGATTCAATTTAGGAGCATTTATTGCTGTAGGTACTGGTTCAGCTTTTGTTTTCAACGTCTTTGGTTTTGTATAGTCACTATAATGGTTTGTTCCATCAATGGTTACAAATGCTCTAACCTTATAAACATACGTTGTTTCCGGAGCTAAATTCTGTAGTTTATAAGAGGTTTGCGTCAAGGTTGCAATCGCTACATATTTTTTCGCTTTTGTATCAAGCTTATAAACTTTGTATCCTGAAACGTTGCTTACTTTATCCCAAGAAATTGTTGCTGAAGTATGCTTAATATCTGTTAATGAAACATTCTCAGGAGTTGTGACAGTCAATGCTTTTGTTCTTACTTTATACGTCGTTGTATAAGAACTATAATAAGTTTTACCATCAGCTTTTGCATAAGCTCTGACTTTAAATGCATATTGCTTATTAGGATTCAAGTTTTGTATTGTACAAGAAGTTGTTTTGACTGTTTTTGCCAAATCATATTTATTTGTTTTCTCGTTATACTGATATACTTGGTATCCTTCCACATCTGCTGCCTTATCCCATGATAAGGTTAAAGCATCTTGTGTGACATTGCTGCTTGTAACATTTTTAGGAGCAGCAACAGCTAATGCTTTCGTTGTCACGTTAAGTTCTTTACTATCAGAACTATAATAAGTTTTACCATCAACATTTAGATAGGATCTTACTTTGAATTTATACTTCGTAGATGATGTTAACTGTTTCACAGTATAAGTATTTACATTAGGATTATCAAATTTTTGAATCATCTCATATGCTTTTGTTTCATCACTATATTGATATAATTCATAACCCGTTATGTTAGAAGCTTTATCCCAAGTTAAGGTTGCTTCATGCATCGTAACATCGCTCGCTGTCATACGTTTTGGATTTTGTACAAGGATATCAAAGCTAAAATACTTTCTACCTGTAATACTTCCACGATGTCTATCTACAGCATCACCGATATTTATTTCAATTGGAATAATTTCAAAATATCCCTTGCCTGGCAATACATTATTAACAGCTGGTTCTGAATCAGTAGCATCTTTTCCATAATGTACTAAATATTCAAAATCCGCGCCTTGTCTAAATACTGTCTTCTTGCCCTTTTCATCCGTATAACTAACGACGATCTTTGGAGTTCTCTTGCCACCGGTATAGTAATATCCATCGTATTCCGTAGTAACATCAATCTCATCAACACTCACCTGTCTCCAGCCACATACCTTACAAATTCTAGTGCCATCTGGCTGCGTTTCATATTCATGAAGAGGTGCTCTTGTTCCGACAATTTCTTTATATTCATTTGCTGCAGGACAGTAATATTTCGTACGTTCACGTATCATACAGCTTGGGTCATCATGATACACAATTTCTACATCTTCGGAATAACCATCTGCATTAAAGTAGTACATGGTATCCGCAAATTGTTTCCAGCCGATCTGTTTCTGACCGCCCAAGAATCCCATATATTTACCGGTTGCTTTATCTTTAGCGATACCTGTAAATGATTTCAGGCTAATTGTTTCTTTACAGTGAATACAAACAGCATAGCCATCAACAATTTCATATTCATGTCCATCTTTATCACATTTGTATTCTTTGGTTCTTGTATAAGTATCCAAGATGTTTCCATTTGCTTCGCGTGCTTCAATTGTGAATTCTTTTGTCGTAGCTGAAACACTCATATATACGCCATCAAATGTTGTGATATATTTGTCAAATTCGAAACCTGTATCTGTAGTTGGATATGTCTTATCACCAGTCGTTCCACTAATCAAATAGACAGTTCCATTGTCTTTATCAACTTTTCCACCTTTTAAAGGTTTCGTACGATTATACGTATGATCATGACCTGAGAAAACAAAGTCAATACCAGCTGCATCACATGCAGGCGGAATAATTTTATTGATAATGTCATTACCACCGGTCGGATTGGTGTAATATGCAGGCTGATGAATTGCTAAAACTTTCCAAGTTGCATTACTCTTTTTAGCGTCTTCTACAAGCCAACTAGCTGCACGATTTAGCCTATTCGTATCTTTCGTAAAGTTGATTACCGCAAAATACATATTGCCATATTCGAAGGAATAGTAATCACCATTGTTTTCACTTGGTATATTATAAATAGCCTTACTGTTATCGCCAGTTAAATCTCCTTCATATTCATGGTTACCAAAGACATGGATCATATCAAGACTATTAAACAATTCTCCATAAAGATTTGCAATACCATCCCAATATTCAAATTTTGCGCCATTATCTACTGCATCACCTGTTTGCAATCCAAAATCATATTTGATACCATTGTTCATTAACGCATCAGCAATACGGTTGGTTCTATCCATATCCAATGTCTGGATATCACCTAATACAAAGAAGTTTACGTTCTTATTTTTGTATGGTGTTGTAAATGATTTCAGATCTGACCATTTATCACCGTCACCAACACGATAAACATACGCTGTTCCAGAACTTAAACCCGTTGCAATTACGCTATTTAAACGGAACGCATGGTTATCTTCCACGTTTGCGGAACCATCAAGTTTAATTAATTCTGTCGTTCCGGTTACATTCTTAAATGCCTTTTCTTTGTTTGCATCAAAATCAGCCTTAGTAGCTATCTGCATAATGGCTTTGTTTTGTGATTTAAATGGATCTGTAAACCATGTAACACTCTTTTGTGTATTAACATCTTTACTTGCATGGCTCATAACGTATTGTGGTGAGCCATCCTCATTTCCTGCTATAGCAAAACTATAATCAGTTAAGATGAAGGATACATCTTCGCCTTTTTTAGCATAGATGGAGAACATAGCAACAGCCTGGTTTAATGCATCTGTTTCTATATAGCCATCCGCATTTGTGGTACCTAACGATTGGTTAGTATCCACATTGAAAATTTCTGCACCTTCAACTGCTTTTCCACTAGCATCTACAACATAAATTTTTCCGCTCATTCCAACAAACATCGTATCTGTTTTCAGTGTTAAAGGCGCAATGATTTCGATACTAGTTTTTTTCGTTGAGAATGATTTTGCATAGTGTTCCGGTTTTTCACTGTTATAAGTCGCTTGACCACTTTGTACTAAATAAGTTAATTGAGTACCTTTTTTAACATCACTTGGCATTTTCAAACGAATGGTTGCTACGACTCCTTCACCGGTAACGGCAGCTTCTGTTTTTCGTTTCCCTTTTAAGGTAAGTACTCCCTTAGCACTATTATAGGAATCCTCTACTTTTCCAAAATCTTCATTCCAAATGATTTCATAATTTTGAGCAAATTCTTTCTTTATCGCGATTTTGGTAGTGATTTCATCCAGATCTTCTAAGCGATTTGTTTTGATTTCCAGATCATAAGGTTTATTTAATACTGGATTTTCCGTTGTCGCAGGCTCTAGGGATAACGTTGTATGCTTTGCGTTCTCACCTTTTACCGTAAAGTAATGTGTTTGCTCTGTTTCATTACCACCCTTATCACGAATAACGGTTCTGATGGAATGTACACCATTTGCCAGTTCCATATCATACAGATAAGAAACGTTTTTACTGCTATCTACAATAAAGTTATCCGCAAATATAGTACCGCCTGATTCATCTTGTCCTTTAACACCGACATTAACACCATCAACATACATACGGATTAGATCATATTCCATTCCTTTTGTATATTTATTTTCAACATCATGGAAAGTACTCATGAAGGAAATTTTATTACTTGTGATAACATCGTTGTCACCAAATGTTTGGAATTTTTGATTGTCTGTACTATATTGTACCTTGTCAATGATAGGTGAATCCGTATCATCTACATTCGTACCGTAGACAAATTGCATGTTATCCAAATAGATTTCACCGGCTGTTTTGCTTCCCATCTCAATGCCTGGAACATACATGATTCTAAAAGTAGCACCTTTAGCCAGTTTAAATTTTGTTGCCCCTTTGCCAGTCAAATCCGCTTCTAGGTATTTCCATCCCGTCCAGTTGATTCCGGCATCTTCTTTTGATACATGCGAATGATCCGGTAATTCCTGATTCGTCTGATAGGTAAAGTCAACATACATGCTAGAGCCAGCCTCTACCCATTCACCATTTGCCTGCTGATAAGCTACCTGTCCACGCAACCAGAAATTATCAATACCTTCAGGCGCATATACCCAAACACCGATTGCTGTAGGTGAACCTGGTATTTCATAATTATCCTTTGTACCAAAATAAGCACCACGGGTCGTATTCGCTGAATTCGTGAAGTCATAAGATAATTTTAAAGCATTTTTACCCATTCTGACTTCGCCTGTATCGATATCAACAATTTCTGCTGATACTCCGGTATCTTCAGCACTTGCCATAGTGATAAATGGCGTATCTTCACCATCATGTCCGATTTTCCAATATTCTTTTGCAGGAATGATCGTTTCTTCTCCTGTTTCTTCATTTATTTGTTTCTGATCTTCAAAATCCCATGCAACAGTAGGGAGCTTACCAACGATGACATGAATACTGCCCTTTACATCACGATTATATTTTGAATAACCGGTAACGGTTCCTTCCAGTGTCTCACCATCCGATGTAATAAACGTATTTCCATCGAAATGACCCATTTTTGGATTAGAAACTTCCCATTCAATATCTCCGCCTTTGATATGCACATTACGTTTTTGCCAGCGAACCTCTAGTCCTAAAGAAGATTCCGCTTCAAAGCCAAGACTTATTTCTTCTGTCTTAAACGAAATTTCATCAGGATGACGCACTTCGATAGATGCCGTTCCCACTACTCTTCCTTGATACATCTGGTTTACAACAAGCGTTCCTTCTTTATCTTTTAAAGTAACAACTCCGGTATTCGCATCGATAGTACCAATACTTTGATCTTCAACAGCCCATGTAACCCCTGCTGGCATTGGTGCTTCTCCACCGCCGCCATCAACACCGGTCGCATTGAATTTCACCGTTTGATTTGGAGTATATACTTCATCATTTGGCGAAATAGAACTATGGTCAAATTTTCCATCTTTCACACTTGTCGATAGGAATAATAAACCGCTGGAAACAGCACGTAATTTACCATCAGAAGGATTATTGCGTGCTTCTAAAGCATTCGTTCCCTCGTATCTAGCCATATATGTAGCACTTCCGCCACCATCTAAGTTAATGGCCGTTACACAGCCAGCAGCAGCTAACAAACTAGCCATCTCTGGAACAGTGTGTCCAGATGATTGATCAGAAATACCATGTGTGGTAAAAGTAACAATAGAGCCATCTGCCTTTAAGCCGATTGCTGCTCTTGTCATTCTTACCATATCAGGAATCATTTGCGGCTCGCCATTCTTTACTAAGAATGGTCCACCACCAACAGCCTGTTCACAGTCATCCATTGGCTGACTGGCATCACGTATCTCTGCTTTTCCTTCTTTTGTAATACAAAAATATGTATCGATTGGTTGTTTGATAATCTTGCCATTCATTACCAGGGCACCCTGTGGTTCCCCTGTCCCCATATGGAAGAAGTCAGCATTAACTGCCGCAACTACCGTTTCATTTTTGATACCATTTTTCTTCATGTAGTCTTCATAGCCCTTGGCCTGTTCTGCCATCGTAGCTAATTCCCATGAAGATGCATCATAATTAGAACCATAACTTGCTACTACTTTTGTTGGAGAATCTTTTGACATCTGGACTTCCATCATGTAGTCAATCTGCTGTTTATCTCCTTTTGTAGTATTCGTAACGATTTCCGTTTCACTGATACCCGGTGCTATTGTTTTATCTGTTTTCTTTACTAAAACATAGCCATCAGGTAATTTGTCGTTATTAACATTGATCTTAGCATGTGCTTGTTCCATTTGAAATGAAAAAACAACATTAAAAACCATGATGAATGTCAATACAAGACTTAAGCCTTTTTTCAACCTTTTTCTCATGAACTTTCTCATCCCTTCTCCTTTACCCTGGAAGCATCAAAACATTTTTATAATTCTAACCATATAAAAAAATACTAAAAATGTTGCGAACTTCTACTATAATGATATAATAATTAGCCTCAATATTCAACTGTCTTCCGTTTTTTCTAAGCCTTTTCCCACAGTAAAAACTAGCCCAGAAATGGTGCTGTATATTCTTTTGACTTAGCTTCTCATACGATTTATTTTAATTGCTAGACGAAACAATCTTCCTTTTTTTTATTTTTTCATTCGGTAAACAAAAAGGGTTCACTTCAGTTCTAGGGTATCCAAAATCTTTAGGGGTCTGAAATTTAGGGGTCACTTTAGGGGTCTAAACTTTAGGGGGCAATTTAGGGGTCTATTTCGGATGAGAAACAGGTGAATCTGTCTGTTTCTTTTTTATAATATTTCATGGTTATGCTCTCTATTAAAAGGAGGTAACTTATGGATTATTCTTATATTTTTAAATTGCTAAGCCTGCCTGATGATGGCTCTATCAGTATCGATAATGTTGAAGTTGCTGGCGATACGAAATATGTCTATATTTCAAGACCGCCTA
>OFMK01001098.1_pt1 | contig 21990 bp, 23 predicted proteins | sample 1541781 | NCBI WGS metagenome assembly OFMK01 (sample SAMN04209250, study PRJEB22552) | human gut metagenome | biome: gut; material: feces | host: Homo sapiens | place: USA: Oklahoma
ATATTATTCCCAGGGGAAAATATGCCGATATTATTCTAAATGACAGTGATACTTTGGAAGTGGTCGCATTTGTCGGGGGCGGCTGACAAAAGAGTATGGATGGACAACGAAAAAGAAAAGCAAAAAGGAGAATGACATGAAACAGGATAAATTAATCATTGGAGGACATGAATTCCAGTCCCGGTTCATTTTAGGATCAGGAAAATATTCTTTGGATTTAATTGAGGCGGCAGTGGAACACGCAGGAGCCGAAATTATCACATTAGCTCTTCGCAGAGCCAACACAAACAATACGGCAAATATTTTAGATTACATACCCAAAGGAGTGACGCTGCTTCCAAATACTTCCGGCGCCAGAAATGCAGAAGAAGCGGTGCGCATTGCAAGGCTTGCAAGAGAAGTTGGATGCGGAGACTTTGTAAAGATTGAAGTGATTCATGATTCTAAATATTTACTTCCGGATAATTATGAAACAATTAAAGCAACAGAGATTCTTGCAAAAGAAGGGTTCATCGTTATGCCTTATATGTATCCGGATTTAAATGCAGCAAGAGATCTGGTCAATGCAGGCGCGGCGTCTATTATGCCGCTTGGTGCTCCGATTGGTTCCAACAGAGGAATCTGCACGAAAGATTTTATTCAGATCTTGATTGATGAAATTGATTTGCCGATTATCGTGGATGCGGGCATCGGGAAACCATCGCAGGCATGTGAGGCGATGGAAATGGGAGCCGCCGCAGTTATGGCAAATACAGCTATTGCCACAGCAGGAGATCTTCCAACGATGGCAGAAGCATTTAAAAAAGCGATTGAAGCAGGAAGAAGTGCATATTTGTCAGGTCTTGGAAGAGTTATGGAAAAAGGAGGAAGTGCTTCTTCACCATTGACGGGATTTTTGGAGGAGTAGAGATGATGGACATTAGAATAGATGAGCATACAAATCATATGGAGTATACACCGGATATGGAAGCAATTTCGTCTGATCTGATGGATCAGGTGGCTGCGGAGATTGAAACATATCATGCGGATGAGTATACAGAAGAGGATGTGAAGGCGGCAATTGAAGCAGAGCGCTGTTCATTGGAAAATTTTAAGGCGCTGCTCTCACCGGCAGCGCTGCCGCATTTAGAAGAAATTGCGAGGAAAGCTCAAATGGAGACGAGAAAACATTTCGGGAATTCTGTAATGATTTTTACGCCTCTTTATATTGCCAACTATTGTGAAAATTATTGTGTATACTGCGGATTTAACTGCCATAATCAGATTAAGCGGGCGAAACTTAATGCGAAAGAGATTGAGCGGGAGATGAAAGCCATTGCCGACAGCGGCTTGGAAGAGGTTTTAATTCTCACAGGAGAAAGTCCGAAAATGTCAGATGTAACATACATTGGCGATGCATGTAAAATTGCTCGGAAATACTTTAAAGTCGTGGGATTGGAAGTCTATCCAATGGATTCCAAGGATTATGCTTATCTCCATGAATGCGGTGCGGATTTTGTTACGGTATTTCAGGAAACCTATAATCCGGAAAAATATAAGACATTACATTTGGGAGGAAGAAAGCGAATTTTTCCTTACCGCTTCAATGCACAGGAGCGGGCGGTGATGGGAGGCATCCGCGGAGTAGGTTTTGCGGCGCTTTTGGGATTGGATGACTTTCGGAAAGATGCGCTGGCAACAGGGATGCATGCATGGCTTCTTCAGAGAAAGTATCCTCATGCGGAAATTGCGTTTTCTTGTCCGAGATTGCGTCCGATCATTAATAATGATAAAATTAATCCAAAAGATGTCCATGAACCCCAGTTGCTTCAGGTTATTTGTGCATATCGTATTTTTATGCCATTTGCAAGTATTACCATATCTAGCAGGGAATCTGCAAAATTTAGAAATCATATTATCAAGATTGCAGCTACCAAAATTTCGGCAGGCGTGAATGTTGGAATCGGAGGGCACAGTCAGGAGGAAGAAAAAGGCGACGAACAGTTTGAAATTGATGACGGAAGAACTGTGGATGAGATTTATCATATGATTGAGAAAAGTGGCATGCAGCCGGTTATGACAGATTATATTTATGTGTAAAGAAGATCGGGGGATATCAGGGCGTGAAGACAAAAGAAGGAGAAGCAAAGGTATGACGATGAAATATCAGGGGATCATTTTTGATTTTAACGGAACGCTGTTTTTTGACAATGATAAGCATGAGAGAGCATGGAATGAGATTTCAAAGCTTTTGAGAAACAAAGATATCACAGAGGAAGAACTTCACGGACAATTAAATGGAACACCGAACGTGCAAAACATTCGTTATCTGACGGATGGAAAAGCAACGCCTCAGCAGGAGGAAGAATATTCTCTTCGGAAGGAAGAGTATTATCGAAAGTTTTGCAGAGAGGACCGGAAGAATTTTCATTTGGTTTCCGGAACAGAAGAATTTTTTGAGAAGCTAAAACGGCAGAAAATTCCTTTTACCATTGCAAGTGCTTCAATCAAAGAAAACATTGACTTTTTTGTGGAATCATTTCATTTGGATCAGTGGATGGATCCGGAGTTGATTGTGTATGACGACGGAACTTATGAAAATAAGATTGCAATGTTTCAAAAAGCTGCAAAAAACATCGGGGTAAAAATGGAGGATATCTGCATTTTTGAAGATTCCCTTTCGGGTATCAAAAATGCTTATGAATCCGGCTGCCGTCAAATTGTGGTAATGTGTGAAAAAGAAAAGGAACAGCAATATCAGAGGATGTCGGGAGTCATTAAAACAATTCAGGATTTTCAGGGAGTTTCATAGACGAAACTCCCTTTTTATGTTAGAATAATCAGCAGTAAGCGGAAAGAAAAAAAGAGAAAAAGGAGATTTCGATGATCAATCAGTTAGTAGATAAGATTAAAAAATTAAATGCGCCGATTGTAGTGGGATTAGATCCAATGCTTGATTATGTGCCGGAGCATATAAAGAAAGCTGCATTCAAAACATATGGAGAAACTTTAGAGGGAGCTGCAGAAGCAATCTGGCAATATAATAAAGGAATTGTAGATCATATTTATGATTTGATTCCGGCAGTAAAACCGCAGATTGCAATGTATGAGCAGTTTGGGATTCCGGGACTTGCGGCTTTTCAGAAAACCTGCGAATATGCCAAAAGCAAAGGACTGTTGATCATAGGAGATATTAAGCGAGGGGATATTGGTTCCACCTCAAAAGCGTATGCCATTGGTCATGTGGGAAAAGCGGTAGTTGGAACTAAGGCATACAGCGGATTTTGTGAAGATTTTGTTACAGTGAATCCATATTTGGGAAGCGATGGAGTGCGGCCATTTATGGAGGTGTGCAGGGAAGAGAAGAAGGGAATGTTTATTCTTGTGAAAACTTCAAATCCATCCAGCGGAGAATTTCAGGATCAGAAAATTGACGGAACTGCGCTGTACGAACTGGTCGCTCGAAAAGTTGCCAGCTGGGGCGAAGCGCTCATGGGAGATTCTTACAGCTATGTTGGCGCCGTTGTCGGAGCTACATATCCTGAGATGGGAGAAGTATTAAGAAAAATTATGCCCAAAGCTTATATTCTCGTTCCTGGTTACGGGGCACAGGGAGGACAGGCAAAGGACTTAGCGCCATTTTTCAATGAGGATGGACTTGGTGCCATTGTAAATTCTTCCAGAGGAATTATCTGTGCTTATCAACAGGAAGCCTACAGCCGGTTTGGTGCTGAAAAATATGCGGAGGCATCCAGACAGGCAGTCCTTGATATGAAAGAGGATTTAAGACAGGCATTTATAAAATAGGAACGCAGGCTTTACACAGCTGTAAATGAAAAAAATAAAGGAGATGCCAAATGAGTAAAAAGCAAATGGAAGCAGAAGTGATCTGTCAGACATCTCTTGCAGATGGAATTTTTGATATGACATTAAAAGCGGAAGAAATTGCAAAGGAGACCAGAGCCGGTCAGTTTCTTTCTGTATATTTAAATAATCCTTCCAAACTTCTTCCAAGACCGATTAGTATCTGTGGAATTGACAGAGAACAGGGAACTTTAAGAATTGTATATCGGATTGCAGGAGAAGGAACAAAAGAGTTATCTTCCTATCAACCGGGAAGCCGGGTGAAGATCTTAGGACCTCTCGGAAATGGATTTACAATAAAAAAAGAAAAAGCCATTTTGATCGGAGGGGGGATTGGAATTCCGCCGATGTTGGAATTGGCAAAAGAACTTTCCTGTGAGAAAACCATTGTGCTTGGATATCGAAATCAGCAAATGTTTTTAAAGGACGAGTTTGAGGAGCTTGGCAAAGTTGTGGTATCGACAGAAGATGGTTCTTATGGGACACGAGGAAATGTGATGGATGCAATCAGAGAACAGGGAGTTGATGGAGAAATCATTTATGCCTGCGGGCCAACGCCGATGCTTCGGGGAATTAAGAGTTATGCAGAAACAGAAAATATAGAGGCACAGGTTTCACTGGAAGAACGGATGGCATGTGGAATCGGTGCGTGTCTTGCATGTGTCTGTAACTCCAGAGACGTGGACAGCCATTCTAATGTACACAACAAAAGAGTCTGCAAGGACGGACCGGTATTTGATTCCAGGGAGGTGGAGCTGTAATGAATTTATCAGTAAATATTGCCGGAGTAACAATGAAAAATCCGGTAACAACAGGATCTGGAACATTTGGATCCGGCGAAGAATTCAGTGAGTTTGTAGATCTCTCAAAACTTGGAGCGGTTACCACCAAAGGAGTTGCAAATGTTCCGTGGCCGGGGAATCCTGTTCCAAGAGTTGCAGAAGTATACGGAGGGATGTTAAATGCCATCGGACTGCAAAATCCGGGAATTGATGTTTTTGTGAAGCGGGATCTTGCGTTTCTTCAGAAATCCGGGGCAGCGGTGATTGTGAATGTTTGTGGAAAATCAGAAAAAGATTATGTAGAAGTGGTAGAGCGGTTGGCAGAGGAGCCAGTGGATCTTCTGGAAATCAATGTTTCCTGCCCCAACGTAAAAGAAGGCGGAATTGCATTCGGACAGGACCCAAAAGCTCTTTATGAGATTACAAAGGCGGTGAAGGCGAAAGCAAAACAGCCCATTATTATGAAATTAAGTCCTAACGTAACAGATATTACGGAGATGGCGAAGGCTGCGGTGGCTGCCGGAAGTGATGCGCTGTCTTTGATCAATACCCTGACCGGTATGAAGATTGATATTGAAAAACGAGACTTTGTTCTGGCAAATAAGACCGGAGGAATGTCAGGACCGGCAATCAAACCGATAGCACTGCGTATGGTGTATCAGGCAGCCAATGCGGTGGATGTACCGATTATCGGAATGGGGGGAATTGCAACGGCACAGGATGCTTTGGAGTTTCTAATGGCAGGTGCGACGGCGGTGTCGGTTGGGACTGCCAATTTTGTAAATCCGTCTGCGACGCTGGATGTGATTGAAGGAATCAAAGAATATATGAGAAGACATCAAGTGGAAGATATTCAGGAATTAATTGGCTGCGTAAAATAAAAGCCAAAGGAGGGAAAGGATATGAATATTTTGTTTTTTCTGACACCGAAAGAAAATGTAGCATATATTCCTGCCGATGAAAGTTTGAGACAGGCGCTGGAAAAGATGAGATATCATGGATATACGGCGGTTCCGACACTGACTGAGGACGGAAAGTATGCAGGAACGATCACCGAAGGTGATATATTGAGAGCCATGGAGTCCATTTGTCATTGGGATATCCTTGAGGCGGAGAAAATTAACATTCAGAAAATTCCGAGAAAACGGGATAACCAGGCATTGACTATCAGCACGGATATGGACGATTTGGTGGACATTATAACGGAACAAAACTTTGTTCCGGTGATTGATGATCAGAAAAATTTTATTGGAATTGTAACAAGAAAAGATGTCATTCGCTTTTATTATAATGAGTATAAAAAGCTTGAAAGTAAGTAAAAATTCAGCTTATATGCTGGTATTTTACTTTAAGATATCGGATGTGAGGTTGTAAATACGGAGGTTTTAAGAGATATGGAAGCATATAAACAGGAATTTATTGAGTTTATGGTGGAGAGTGATGTGCTGAAATTCGGGGAGTTTACATTGAAGAGCGGCAGAAAATCTCCATTTTTTATGAATGCCGGAGCTTATGTAACAGGATCACAGTTAAAAAAACTGGGAGAATATTATGCAAAGGCTATTCATACCACATATGGAGATGACTTTGACGTATTATTCGGACCGGCTTATAAGGGAATTCCTCTGGGCGTTGTAACTGCCATTGCCTATAGTGAACTGTACGGAAAAGAGGTAAGGTATTGCTCTGATCGAAAGGAAGTGAAAGATCACGGCGCAGATCAGGGAGGTTTTTTGGGCAGTCAGTTGAAAGACGGAGACCGTGTTATTATGATTGAGGATGTGACAACATCCGGAAAATCTATGGAAGAAACCGTTCCAAAGGTAAGAGAGGCTGCTGATGTGACAATTGTAGGATTGATGGTTTCTTTAAACCGAATGGAAGTGGGAAAAGGCGGAAAAGAGTGTGCTTTAGATGAAGTAAAAGATCTTTATGGCTTTGATACCGCCGCGATTGTTACAATGGAAGAGGTTGTAGAATGTCTTTATAATAAGGAATGTCTGGGAAAAATCATAATAAATGATACATTAAAATCAGCAATTGACGCATACTATGAAAAATATGGCGTAAAACATGAAGGATGAGTCTTGTGGCGATCAATAAGAAAAAAATTGTCAAATGCGGGGTGAAAATTTTATTTTACCTTTATATCATAGTAATTTTTTATTTTGTGCTATTAAGTGAGCGGTATGGAAGAGATACAGGATATCATAGCTCCCATGTGAATTTGGTACTTCTGAAAGAAATCAAACGATTTTGGATGTATCGGCACCTTTTGTCGGCAGAGGCAGTGATTACCAATTTATTTGGAAATATTTTTGCATTTAGCCCATTTGGATTTATGATTCCGGTCGTAATTGAAAAACGAAAAGCACTGTTTCGGTCTGTGCTTGCTACCTTTATTTTTAGTCTGGTCATTGAAACCAGTCAGCTTCTGATGAAGGTTGGCGTATTTGATGTAGATGATTTACTGATGAATACAATCGGTGGGTTTATGGGATACCTTGTCTATCGGATTTTGTTGGCGTGCTATGATGGATACAGGAGGAAAAAGAAATGAAACGGAATCGGAAGAAGACATTTGCATATCGTCCGTCAGATCAGGTGATTTCCGCAAGATCAGTGATCTCAGTGATTTTAGGGGCGGCGGGATTGGCTGGCTATTATTTTCTGATATTAAAGTCAGTAGATATGAAAGGAAATGGAAGCATCCTTTTAGGAGCTGCCGGATGGCTTTTTATGGGGATGGCAGCTCTTGGTCTGTTTTTGGCAATACAGAGCTTTCGCGATACAGCGGCAATTATAAAATGGAAAGTCGTTGGATGCATCAGTAATGGAATGGTGCTGATTTTTTCAGTGGTTTTATTTATTTTAGGAATCATAAAATAAAAGGAGTATATTGTGAGTGAAATTTTACTGGAAAGACATGAATTAAATAAAGAAAGACTTCAGGGGATAAAACAGGATCTTCAAACTATGGGAAAATTTTCCGCTTTCTTTTCTGAGATGGCGGACACGCTTTTATTTATCAATGATGTTTATGATACCAATCCCAAGTCTCTTGCGCAATTGAAAGTATGGAATCAGAAATGGTATCAGGAGATTTCACCGGAGGTTTATGAACACTGTCTTGGGAATCCAAGGTTTTGTGTTCATCAGTTTGGAGATGACTATGGCCAAATCTTTGCGTTTCTTTATACAGAGATCCGAAGTGGGTTTCTGTATGCAGTGGAAGAAAGACTTTTTGATTTGGTCATACACAACGAGCTGTTTTTAGAGATTTACCAGTTATTTGCAGCGAGAGAAGAAAAGCCGGAAAAAGTGCGGCAGATTATCTTTGACCATATGAGGGATTACAGCGAGGATGTTTTTGAGTATCGAATTCGGGAGCAGTTAGATCCGACGTTAACCTTTGCTGTAGATATTGTAATGAAATCAGATCTTAATAATCCGGACAGCTTATATCAGTATGGAGAATACATTTCTGAAAATGAAATCCGAACGCTCATGTATTTAAACTCTCTTCCCAAGGAAGAAATTAAAAAGATGGCAAAGACGTATGTGGAAGGATTTCATGAAGGATTTATCATAAACAATATTGACATGAGTGGGAAACGGACCGTGAATCTCCGTTATACGATTGGATTCGAGCCGATTGTAAGAGAAGCTGTCCGTCAATTTGCGGAGATCGGACTTGCACCGATTATTTATCGAAACGGAATTTCCAGTCTGACCAAAGGACTTGTAAAGACGGGGTATGGATCTTCCAGTCCAAATCCGCAATATGAATATGACCATCGATACGATCAGGCATTATATTTTGATAACCGTTTTATGAAGCATAAGCTGGAATGTTATCGCAATGCCTATGAACGTTATAAGGAGGAGGCGAGTGTATTTGCAGGTCCGGCATGTATGGAAACCTTTGGGGAACGTCCGTTTCTTCCTGAAAATAAAGAAGAAAATTTGAAATACAGTAAAAAACAGCAGGAGTTATCGGTAGAATTTCAGATTCGGTCATCGGAAATTGTCAATGAATATGTGAAGCCAGATCAGAGAAGCTTTACGATCATCGCGTATCCGATTCCGGAAATCGGCGATCAGTTTGAACAGATTTTTGAGGAAGTTGTCAAAGTTAATACATTGGATAAAAATAAGTATCGAAAGATTCAGCAATATCTGATCGACGCACTGGATCAGGCTCTGGAGGTTCACATCAAAGGTGCCGGGAAAAACCGTACAGATTTGTATGTGTCAATGCATGAAAGAAAGGATCCTGCAAAAGAGACAAATTTTGAGAATTGTCTGGCAGATGTGAATATTCCGGTGGGGGAAGTTTTTACATCCCCAAAACTTGCAGGAACCAACGGGGTGTTGCATGTGGGAGAAGTTTATCTTCGAGATTTGAAGTTTATAGATTTATGTCTGATCTTTGAAAACGGAATGATTGTCGATTACACTTGCAAAAACTTTGAGAACGAAGAAGGAAATAAAGCATTGATCAAAGACAATCTTCTGTATGGCAGAGAGACGCTTCCAATGGGAGAATTTGCGGTGGGAACCAATACCACAGCATATGCAATGGCAAAAAAATATGACATTTTATATAAACTTCCCATTTTAATTGTGGAAAAAATGGGTCCGCATTTTGCCGTCGGCGATACCTGCTACAGTCACAGTGAGGAGACTAGGGTATATAATCCCGACGGCAAGGAAATTGCAGCCAAATATAATGAGAAGTCCAGAAAGGGAGAATATTTCCAGTGTCATACGGATATTACCATTCCCTATGAAGAGCTGGATTCGATTGTCGCAGTTGGATTGGGGGGAACAGAGATTCCGATAATTGAAAACGGACGATTTGTGCTGCCGGGAACGGAAACGTTAAATGAACCATTGACGGAAATCTGTGAAATCAGTACAATAAAAGGATAGAAAGAACTGCGCTGTGCTTTGTGCGCAGCGCGATAAATTATTTTATAAAGGATAAGGAGAATACAAATGGCAAAAGTAGCGATTGTAATGGGCAGTGATTCTGATATGCCGATTATGAAAAAAGCAGCAGAGTTTTTAGAAGAAATGGGAATTGATTTTGAAATGACAATCATTTCCGCTCACAGAGAACCGGATATTTTCTTTGAATGGGCAAAGGGCGCTGAAGACCGCGGAGTCAAAGTCATCATTGCAGGAGCAGGCAAAGCAGCGCATTTGCCGGGAATGTGTGCGGCGCTCTTTCCAATGCCGGTTATTGGTATTCCAATGAAAACTTCAGATCTTGGCGGGGTAGATTCCCTCTATTCGATTGTTCAGATGCCTTCCGGAATTCCGGTTGCAACGGTTGCAATTAACGGAGGATTAAACGCAGGAATTCTGGCAGCAAAGATTTTAGCAGCATCGGATGCGGAAATATTAGAAAAATTAAAGCTGTACAGTGAAGATATGAAGCAGTCTGTTGTAAAAAAAGCAGAGAAGCTTGATCAGATTGGGTATAAAGATTACAAATAAGAATAAATTCCGGCGAGTATCGGAAGAACTTAGGAGGAAAATACATATGGATTACAAGACGTCCGGAGTTGATATTGAAGCGGGGTATCGCTCTGTGGAATTAATGAAAGAACATGTTAAGAGAACCATGAGGGAAGAAGTACTTGGTGGATTGGGAGGATTTTCCGGCGCATTTTCTTTAAGTAAAATCAAGGAAATGGAAGATCCTGTGTTATTATCAGGAACAGACGGGTGCGGAACCAAAGTAAAGCTTGCGATGATTTTAAATCAGCATGATACCATTGGAATTGATGCGGTTGCCATGTGTGTGAATGATATCGCATGTGCAGGAGGCGAACCGCTATTTTTCCTGGATTATATTGCCTGCGGCAAAAACTATCCTGAAAAGATTGCTGCTATTGTAAGTGGCGTGGCAGAGGGATGTGTTCAGTCAGATGCGGCGTTAATTGGCGGAGAGACTGCGGAGCATCCGGGACTGATGCCGGAAGATGAATATGATCTGGCTGGCTTTTCCGTAGGTGTCTGTGATCGCAAAGATTTAATTACCGGAGAAAATCTTAAAGATGGAGATATTTTAATCGGAATGGCGTCCAGCGGAGTTCACAGCAACGGATTTTCTCTTGTAAGAAATGTATTTGATATGAGTGAAGCATCGTTAAATACTTATTATGAAGAATTAGGGAAAACTCTTGGAGAAGCGCTGCTTGCGCCTACAAGAATTTATGTAAAAGCGCTGAAAAGTATTAAAAATGCAGGAATTAAAGTAAAAGCATGCAGTCATATTACAGGCGGCGGATTTTACGAAAATGTTCCGAGAATGTTGAAGGATGGAGTGCACGCGGTGATCGAAAAAGACAGCTATGAGGTTCCGGAAATCTTTCAACTGCTTGCAAAAGAAGGAAATATTGCAGAAGAGATGATGTACAATACCTTTAATATGGGGCTTGGAATGATTGTAGCAGTGGAAAAGGATGATGTAGAGAAAACGATGGAGGCGATTAAGGCAGCCGGAGATACTCCATATGTGGTAGGGTATATAAGATCAGGAGAAAAAGGAGTTACTTTATGCTAAAGCTTGCGGTACTGGTATCCGGAGGAGGAACAAACCTGCAGGCGATCATTGATGGAATCAGTCAGGGTTCGATTACCAACGCTGCCATTGATGTAGTCATCAGCAATAATAAAAACGCTTATGCATTGGAGCGTGCAAAAAGCCACGGCATTGAAGCCGTGGCTCTTTCCCCAAAGGATTTTGATACAAGAGAGTTATTTAACGATGCACTTTATAAAGAATTAACAGATCGGAACATTGACTTAATCGTTTTGGCAGGATGTCTGGTTGTAATTCCGGAAAAAATCATTCATAAATTTGAAAACCGAATTATGAATATTCATCCGTCTTTGATTCCTGCCTTCTGCGGAACCGGATATTATGGACTGAAAGTCCATGAGAAAGCTCTGGAGCGGGGTGTGAAGGTTTCAGGTGCAACGGTGCACTTTGTAGATGAAGGAACCGATACCGGACCGATCATTGATCAGAAAGCGGTTCTCGTGAAAGAGAACGACACACCGGAAATTCTTCAGCGCAGAATTATGGAGCAGGCAGAGTGGGTGATTCTGCCTAAAGCCATTGATGATTTTGCAAATGGAAGAATCAAAGTAATGGATGGAAAAGTGCAAAAGAGATAGACGAAAGCGATAAAAAGATAGAAAGGGAAAAAGAATGAAAGTTTTAATCGTAGGAAGCGGCGGAAGGGAACATGCCATTGCCTGGGCTGTAGCACAAAGTCCGAAAACAGAAAAAATATACTGTGCACCGGGAAACGCGGGAATTTCAGAATTTGCGGAGTGTATTGAGATTGGCGCTATGGAATTTGAAAAGCTTGCTGCCTTTGCAAAAGAGAAAAAAATTGATTTGACGATTATTGGAATGGATGATCCGCTGGTGGGCGGGATTGTAGATGTATTTGAGGCAGAAGGGCTCCGCGTCTTTGGACCTAGAAAGAATGCAGCCATCATTGAAGGATCCAAAGCTTTTTCCAAGGATTTAATGAAGAAATATCATATTCCGACAGCAGCATATGAGAATTTTACGGATCCTGAGAAAGCGCTTACATATTTAGAGACAGCAAATATGCCGATTGTTTTGAAGGCAGATGGATTGGCTTTGGGAAAAGGTGTATTGATCTGCAATACATTAGAAGAAGCTAAGGCAGGGGTAAAAACTCTGATGCTTGATAAGCAGTTTGGAGATGCGGGAAATGAAATCGTCATTGAAGAATTTATGACGGGAAGAGAAGTCTCCGTTCTTGCTTTTTGCGATGGGAAGACGATTCAATGTATGACTTCTGCTCAGGATCATAAACGTGCAAAGGATGGAGATCAGGGACTGAACACCGGCGGTATGGGAACGTTCTCACCAAGCCCGTTTTATACAAGAGAAGTGGAAGAATTTTGTGAAAAATATGTATATCAGCCGACCATAGACGCTATGGCAGCGGAGGGAAGACCTTTTACCGGAATTTTATTTACCGGATTAATGCTGACAGAAGACGGACCAAAGGTCTTGGAATATAATGCTCGCTTTGGAGATCCGGAGGCTCAGGTTGTTCTTCCAAGAATGAAGAATGATATTCTGGATGTTATGGAGGCCTGTGTGGATGGAAGATTAGCCGATATAGAGTTAGAGTTTGAAGACAATGCGGCAGTCTGTGTTGTGCTAGCGTCTGATGGATATCCGGAAAAATATGAAAAAGGTTTTGAAATTCAGGGATTGGATACAGTAAAAGGAAAAGATGGGTATTATGTATTCCATGCCGGAACAAAATTTGATGAAGGTAAAATTGTAACCAACGGAGGCAGGGTCCTCGGCGTTGTAGCAAAAGGTGATAATTTGAAAGAAGCCAGAGCAAATGCTTACAAGGCAACAGAATGGATTGACTTTGCCAATAAATATAAACGAAATGATATCGGAAAGGCAATTGACGAAGCCTAAGATGATCCTGAAAGAAGCATAGCTGGGGAAAGGGAGGAAAAATATGTTTTGTCCGAAGTGTGGAGCCGAAAATCCGGAGAATGCAAGATTTTGCGGGGAATGTGGATGTGATATTCAAAAAGAATCGCAAAAGAAACAGAGCATTTCTGAAAAAACAAAAGGAAGAGATGCAGCAAAGAATGAGAAAAATTTGATCCTTGGTCTGTTTGCAGTGATTCTTATGGTTGCAGTCTTTTTTGCATGGCAGATGATTGCAGGAAATTCTGAAAAAGAAGAACAGAGTGTGTCGGAAAGCACGACAACGGAAACTTCTGAGACAACGTCAGCCTCCACAGAAGCTGTGACAGAGGCATCTACAGAGGAAGAAAAGACAGAAAGCGAGAGTGAAGAGAAGAATCAAAAACTTCCGCTGATTTCCAGTCAGAGTCAGGCGGATTATAGCAGTATTTTAGACTTAGATGATTATGAGACTTTTTATGCAGGAGATTATTCTTTTGGGTATCCAAAAAAATTGTATAAGAGCGTTGTTCAGGTTGGAAATTCCTATGAATTTCAGTCAGATTCATACAATTATGTTACATTTCGTCGTGAATCTTTAGAGTCCGGAACGACTGTAAAGAAAAAGCTGAAAAGTTCTTATGATCAGGTGAGAAAAAATTTGACAGACAGAAATGAAATTCTTTATAAAGAGGATACCGGACTTTTTGTAATTGCAGGACGTCAAAAAGGGGATACCAAGCAATCCTGCTACTATTTGGTTCGGATTGAAAATGGATATCTGTACTCTATGACAATCGGGTATCGCCACACCACCGATAAAACAGAAGATAAGAAACAAAATTATTATATTGATACAATGTATCGTATGTGCAGCTTTGGAAGGGGAACCTATCAGCCGCGAACTTATCAGCAATTTCTGAATGATGATATGGGGACAAAAAAGTAAATCATGAAACGGAAAAACAGAGTGCTATGCTTGGTTGTGGTATGTTTGATTGCAGCCTTTACGGCGTTTGTGTTCAGAGACACAAAATCATCAGTACCCAGAAATCAAAAGAGGTATGAGAAGACAGGACAGAAAAAATTTCCTCATTTGGTTGTTATGATTGATCCGGGACATGGGGGAAGACAATCCGGGGCGCAGGCAGTTTACGATCAGGGAATTGTTTCCGAAAAGGATATCAATCTAAAAATCGCAGGAAGTCTGAAGAAGGAACTAGAGAAGTATGCAGAGGCAGAAGTCTATATGACAAGAACTGCAGACGAAACAGTCGGTTTGGAAGAGCGAGTAAAAAAAGCAAAAGAAAACGGAGCTTATTTATTTGTCAGTATTCATAATAATGCCAAGGGAGGAATGTCAGAATACGAACGAGGATGTACGGTGATTACATCCAAGGGAAATTACCGGGCGTCGTTTGCAAGAGAGGATCAGGAGCTGGCATGTTGTATTTTGTCTGAATTGGAATCTTTGGGACTGACAGACCAGGGGATTTTACTGCGGACTTCTGAAACCGGAGCCAAATATCCCAATGGAAGGCTTTGTGACTATTATAATGTGGTAAAAAACAGTTTGTTATCCGGAATTCATGGGATCATTGTAGAACATTCCTTCCTGGATCATCCGGAAGACTATCAAGAGTTTCTTTCGACAGATCAGAAGCTGGAAGCGCTTGGAAAGGCAGATGCCCTTGCCATCGCTAAATACTATGGATTGGGAAACGAAAAAAATAAATTATCGGATTTAACCGAACAAGTAACATTGGTATCCCACGGCAAAAAAGGAACAAAGAAAAAATACAAAAGAAAGTTTTTTATAAAAAGTACAAATTCCGCAAATTTGCCTTGAACGTGTGATATCAATCACCGGAAGTGTCAAAAGACACTTCCGGCATTGTAAGCGGTCGCTTTTGGATTTTCCTTGAAAGTAGAATCTTTTAAGGAGAATTTGCGAAGGCGTCCGCTGTTTTGTTAGTGTACGGCTTTTTTTGCAAAAGTATTATCAATTAATGTCTGGAAAGGAATGGTTTCTTTTAATTCACCGGCATCTTTTAAAATATCCTGAAGCAGTTCAAAGCCTTTTTTAGAGAAAACAGGGTTTGATTTATAAGTATCTTGATTTTTGTAGCGTGTAATAATAGTAATTAAATCCTTTCTGGAAGTATCGGGGAATTGACCTTTGATAACGTCGGCAATTTCTTCAGGTGAGTGGTTTTGGACATATGTCTGTCCTTTGGCAATGGCATTGGTAAATCCCTGAATGATTTCAGGATGCTTTTTGATATAGCTTTGTTTGGCACAGTAAGCGGTGTAAGGAACAAAGCCGCTTTCAATTCCCAGGGAAGAGACAACATATCCGGCACCTTGCTGTTCCAGAGAAGTAGCGTTTGGTTCAAATTCTACAGTAAAATCTCCGGTTCCGCCGGAGAAAGCGCCAGAAGTATTGGCAAAATCAATATTTTGGATCAAATGGATATCTTTTTTGGGATTTAACCCTTTCTTTTTCAAAATGTACTCAAAAATCATTTGGGGCATACCACCTTTTCGGCCGCCGATGACCTCTTTTCCTTTTAGATCTTTCCACTGAAAATCTTTATTTTCTTCTCTTGATACCAGGAAATTTCCTGCTCTCTGGGTAAGCTGTGCAAAGCAAACCGCATAATCTTTGTTGCCCTCGTTGTATTGATAAATTGCGGCTTCCGGTCCCATGAAGCCGATATCGGCATTGTCAGAGATGACGGCAGTCATAGTTTTATCCGCACCGAAACCGATATCAATTTTCAGGTCGATTCCTTCCTCCTTAAAGTATCCTTTTTCTAAAGCTACATATTGGGGCGCATAAAAAATAGAATGAGTGACTTCATTTAGAGTTACTTTGGTAAGTTTTGCTGAGGACTGCTTATTTTGTGAGCATCCTGCGAGACATGCGGTAATAAGGCATCCTGCGAAGAGCAGACAGATGAATTGACGAAAGCGTTTCATAGAACCTCCGAAAAATGATTGTATGATATTATATGCAGAAATGAAAAATATGCGAAAAAAGAGAGGAAGCCGAGAGATGTTCATCTCCCGGCCTTATGAAAAAGTATGAAAAAAGTTTTAGCAAAATTAGCTTAGCTAATTGCTATGGTTATAGTATAGACGAAAAATGTGAATATCATGTGACAAGAAATTGAGGAAATTATGACGAGGTTCTTAAATTATTGTGAAGAAAAAAATCGAATTATATAAAAAAATACTTGCAAATTTTTCATATTTCCGATAAAGTGGATATTGCGAATAAAATGTAAGTGATGCTTCTTATTTTACTTAATGAGAAGTTATAAAACTCTGGAGAGTCTCATAAGTGAGCGCCGAAGGTGTACGGTTTTGTAAAGGCCAATCTCTCAGGCAAAAGGACAGAGGTTTCTAAGCGACGGATTAGATACTCTTTAGAGCTGATATTATCAGCTCTTTTTTTGTGGCATAGAAAGGTTTTTACTTTTCTATATCACAAAACGCTTTGCGGGATGCACACGATGTGCATAAGAAGGATGCAAAATACATTCGCATAGAAAGTTTACGGAGGAATAAAAAATGTTGAAAACACTGAATTTGGTCTTGGCCGGAATTAATGATTTTATTTGGGGAATCCCATTGATTGTTTTAATTCTTTTTACGGGTATTTTATTAACAATCCGGCTGCGCGGTCTGCAAATCAGACATTTGAAGAAGGCATTACACTATGTATTTCATAATGAAGAAGACGGGGTAGGAGAAGTTACCAGTTTTGGAGCGCTGTGTACCGCGCTTTCTGCAACAATCGGAACGGGAAACATTGTAGGATGTGCTACGGCGCTTGTGGCGGGAGGACCCGGGGCGCTGTTTTGGATGTGGCTTGCAGCCTTTTTCGGCATGGCAACAAAATATGCGGAAGGAATGCTGGCGGTCAAATACAGGGTCATTGCCGAAGACGGACATGCGTTGGGTGGTCCGTTTTATTATATTGAAAATGGTATGGGAAAAAACTGGAGATGGCTGGCAAAATTATTTTGTGTGTTTGGAACAATGGTAGGATTGTTTGGAATCGGAACGTTTACACAGGTAAATGGAATTACTTCAGCGGTCAATAACTTTTTTGATCCAAAGAATTTGCATACAGTAAATATTCTGGGGAGAGATTATTCATGGAGTGTTGTCATTGCAGGGGTGATTGTAGCAGTTTGTGTGGGGCTTGTGGTAATCGGAGGAATTCAGAGAATTTCAAAAGTATCAGAGATTATTGTTCCGTTTATGGCGGTTACATATATATCTGTATGTCTGATTATTGTATTGACGCATCTTCCGCAGCTTCCGGGAGCCATTGCAGAAATTGTGCGGTCTGCCTTTGGATTGCGTGCAGCAGCTGGAGGAGCGCTGGGAGCTATGATGGTTGCGATGCAGAAAGGAATTGCAAGAGGTATTTTTTCCAATGAGTCAGGTCTGGGATCTGCTCCGATTGCGGCGGCTGCTGCGCAGACCAAAGAACCGGTACGACAGGGATTGGTTTCTATGACCGGAACCTTTATTGATACCATTATTGTCTGCAGCATGACAGGACTTGCCATTGTCATAACCGGAGCATGGGACATGGGACTGGATGGCGTCGCAGTGACAACAAAAGCATTTTCCATGGGACTGCCGTTTCCGGAAAGAGTTTCCTCCTTTATCCTGATGGCCTGTCTTGTGTTTTTTGCATTCACTACAATTCTTGGATGGGATTATTATAGCGAACGGTGTCTGGAATATTTGACCAATGGAAAACAAAAGGTTGTGATGGTATTTAAATGGCTTTATATTCTGGCAGTGTTTATCGGACCGTTTATGACCGTTAGCGCAGTGTGGACCATTGCTGATATTTGCAACGGATTAATGGCATTTCCAAACTTAGTGGCGCTTTTGGCTTTGAATGGAGACATTGTGGAGGAGACCAAGAGTTATTTTCAAAGAATTACAGAGTCATAGAAAATGGGAAAATACTTCTTTACTTTAACGCACTGATATTGTATAGTGAAAGTATAAGTTCAGAAAGGAAGTAATGGCCAATGAGTAAAAAGATTAAGACAGAAGCCGCGAAGAGATTATTTCAGGCCGTTTTAACGTTAAAAACAGAGGAAGAATGCTTTACCTTCTTTGAGGATCTTTGTACGGTAAATGAGCTGGAATCGTTGGCACAGAGATTTGAGGTAGCTTCTATGCTCCATGACCAGCATACGTATTTGGAAGTTGCAGAGAAAACCGGAGCTTCCACAGCGACCATCAGTCGTGTGAACCGTTCTTTAAATTATGGAAGTGACGGATATGAATTGGTTTTTAAACGAATGAAGAAATAGGAAACACCTATTTCTTCTTTTTTTGTGATCTCTCGGATTCTTTTGGCTGATAGAATTCATCAATCATGGTTTCGATCATCTGCTTGCGAAGATAAATGTCGTATCCCAACAGTGTAATAAAAGCAAATTGCTGTAAGGAAGCTTGTTTTTTTTCGTCCTTTACATTGGGAAAGGTATTCTGTGCTTTGTGAAAGGTTTCCAGGATCGAATTTTTGATTGCATCGTTATGTTGGTGCTCTAAGGTAAAAATTTCTTCATAAATATCAAAAAATGAAAGTTCCCGTTCTTCCTCATAAAAAGCATCGGTCAGAGGATGCAACAAATCTTTAATATCAGAAATCGATAAAAAGTTTTTGAGGTAATAAATATAAATTAAAAGGATCATATGATTTCTGGAATATTTTTTCTTGTTGGAAGGCGGAAGAAGATGATTCTTTGTGTAATTGTTAATCATAGTTTTTGTAAAAATCTTATCTTCTTGATAACGTTTGGTATTTTGTAGCTGTTCTTCTAAAAATGTGGTGATCTGATCCATATACAATTCAATGTTGGGAAGATCTTTCGGGAGTACGCAGTCAAGCTGCATCCATTTTTCTAGTCTTTCTTCAAATTCCATAATGATTTCTCCTTTGTAACTACATTATACGGTTATTTAAACTAGATGACAAGAGTTCTGTGCATTTTGTTTGCAGATGTAGTATAATAAAGTTCGTTGAAACAAAACAAGAAAGGATTTATTTATGGGAATTTATGATACGTTAAATGAACAGCAGCAGGAAGCCGTGTTTTGTACAGAGGGACCGCTGCTGCTGCTGGCTGGAGCAGGATCCGGGAAAACCAGAGTTTTAACTCACAGAATTGCCTATTTAATAGAGCAGGGAGTGAATCCTTATCATATTATGGCAATTACTTTTACGAATAAAGCAGCCAAAGAGATGAGAGAACGAGTGGATGATTTGGTAGGTTATGGAGCGGAACATATCTGGGTCAGCACATTTCATTCTACCTGTGTTCGGATTTTGCGAAGACATATTGATAAACTGGGGTATGGAAACAGTTTTACCATTTACGATGCAGATGATCAGAAATCTCTGATCCGTCAAATTTGCAAGCAATATAAAATTGATACGAAAATGATGCCGGAGCGCAGCATTATCAATGCGATTTCTTCTGCCAAGGATGATTTTATAACTCCTTCAGAGTATGAATTGAAGTATCAGTATGATTTTCGCAAGAAGAAGATCGGGGATATTTATAAGGAATATCAAAAACAGCTAAAGGCCAACAATGCATTGGATTTTGATGATCTTATTTTTAAAACAGTAGAATTATTTCAATTTCATCCTGAAATCTTAGATGAATATCAGGAAAGATTCCGATATATTATGGTGGATGAATATCAGGATACCAATACCATTCAATTTCAACTGATTAGTATGCTGGCGAGAAAATATCATAATCTTTGTGTCGTAGGAGATGATGATCAGTCAATTTATAAATTTCGAGGGGCAAACATCAAGAACATTTTGAATTTTGAGAATGTTTTTCCGGAAGCAGAGACAATTAAGCTGGAGCAGAATTACCGCTCTACCCAAAATATCTTAAATGCAGCAAATGAAGTGATTCGCAATAATAGAGGAAGAAAACAGAAGAAACTTTGGACAGAAAATGATGAAGGAGAGTTGATTGAATTTCATCAGTTTGGGACAGAATATGAAGAGGCACGACAAATTATTGAGGAGATAGAAAAACTGCAAAAAGAGGGCTGTGAATATAAAAATATGGCAGTATTATATCGCACCAATGCACAATCCCGCGTCTTTGAGGAAAGCTTTATGCTGAAAAATATTCCATACCGAATTGTAGGAGGCACAAATTTCTATCAGAGAAAAGAAATAAAAGATTTCATTTGTTATTTAAAATCAATCGACAATGGCATGGATGATCTTGCAGTTCGCAGGATTATTAATGTGCCGAGAAGGGGAATCGGTGCGGCGACGATTGAAAAGATCAGTGTTTATGCGATGGAACACAATTTGAGCTTTCTTGACGCCTGTTTTGAGGCGGAACAAATTACAACGTTGGGAAATGCGAGAAAGAAGATTCAGGGATTTGCCGATATGATTCAGGATTTTCGGAATCAACAGGCTAAGAGTTCTTTAGAAGAATTGTTTCACTACATTGCAGATCAAACCGGGTATATCAAAGAATTGGAGGCGGAAGAAACAGAAGAAGCAGCCGGCAGAATTGAGAATATTCATGAGCTTTTAAATAAGGTGGTGACTTATGAAGCGGAGGCGGAGATACCATCTCTTTCTCAGTTGCTGGAAGAAATTGCGCTGGTGGCTGATATTGATAATCTCGAAGAGTCAGAAAATCGAGTTGTTTTGATGACATTACATAGTGCAAAAGGTTTGGAATTTCCATATGTTTTTATCTGTGGAATGGAGGATGGCATTTTTCCAAGTTATATGACAATGATATCTGAAGATGACGAAGATATGGAAGAAGAGCGCAGATTGTGCTATGTGGGAATCACAAGGGCAAAGGAAAAACTTTATTTAAGTGCGGCAAAACGCCGGATGATGCAGGGAAGAACACAGTTTAATAAAGTATCAAGATTTATAGATGAAATACCGGATCAATTATTAAAGGTTGATCATGGCGTGGATTTAAAGGAGAAAAGTCCGCAAAAGACTTTATTTTCCTCAAATCGCGGAACAAAATTCCGAAAACCTTATCAGGCAAAATCATTTAAAACATTCTCTGCGCCAAAAACAGAGAAATTATCTTATAGTACAGGGGATCAGGTGTCTCATACAAAATTTGGAACCGGAACTGTTCTGGAAATTACAGCTGGAGGACGAGATTATGAGGTGACGGTTGATTTTGAAAAGTTTGGCGTCAAAAAAATGTTTGCATCCTTTGCAAAATTGAAAAAAATTCAGTAAAAATGATAAAAAAGTTAGTAATGTATAAGGATAAGTGATATAATAAAAAAAACACCTAAGAAAGGATGAGCGGAATGAAAAATTTAAGTGATCTTTTAGAAGTGGCAAAAGTAACGGATATTATGAGTAAGAAAGACAAAGAAAGCAATAAAATTGTCTGGACTTTGGCAATTATCGGTGCAGTTGCAGCGGTAGCAGGTATTGCTTATGCGGTGTATAAGTATCTGACTCCAGATTATATGGATGATTTTGATGAAGACTTTGACGATGATTTTGACGAAGATTTTTTTGAGGATGAAGATGTCGATGTCACAGAAGATGAAATTAAAGAAGTAGAGTAAGAAAATGGGGCAGGCATTTTGGTGTCTGTCCCTTTCGTTTAAATGAAAAATCCTCCGATGGAATAATTGATCGACCATGTAAAAAAATAAAAAAAATGTTGACATTTTGTAGAAGCTTCTGTATAATAAATTTTGCTGTTGAGGAAATAGGACAATGGCAAGAACTGATTACGGGGTGTGGCTCAGCTTGGCTAGAGCGCTTGATTTGGGATCAAGAGGTCGCAG